>R05__coassemble_823_pt1 | contig 12555 bp, 13 predicted proteins | sample R05__metabat2_low_PE_043 | metagenome-assembled genome bin R05 | reverse complement strand
AACACAAAAAGGAGCCGTTTGGCTCCTTTTTATGTTGGATGATTTATCTTCCCAGCATGGCTGCGCCGATGATGCCGGCGTCGGCCCCGAGCTGCGCCAGCTCGATGCGGCTGTAATCCATGTCCTTGTACTGCAGATGCCTGGGCACCTCTTCCCGGACCGCGTCCAGCAGGAAGCTGCCGGCTTTGCTGACGCCGCCGCCCAGTACGATGACCTCCGGGTCCAGAAATTGTATGACGGATACCAGCCCCATGGAGAGGTAATGGACAAAGCGCCGGAAGACCCGCAGGGCAATGGTATCTCCTTCCTTGGCGGCATCGAAAACGGCCTTGGCGGTGATGCGGGCGGGATTTCCGCTGCTGAAGGCCAGGATCAGGCTTTCGGGATGCCCTTCCACCTGGTGCCGGGCCATGCGGATGATGGCCGTGGCGGAGCAGTATTGCTCCAGACAGCCGCTGGTGCCGCAGGTGCAGGGCTCGCCGTCCACCTCCAGGGTGACGTGCCCCAGCTCGCTGCCCACGCCATGGGCGCCGCTCCAGACCTTGCCGTTGATGACGATACCGGAGCCCACGCCGGTGCCCAGCGTGACGAATACGCTGGAATCGGTGCCGGCGCTCAGGCCGCAGATGCTCTCTGCCAGGCCGGCCACCGTGGCGTCATTGTCCACATAGACCGGCTTATCCAGATACCGCCGGAAGATCTCCTGAAAGGGTACCTGATGCCAGCCCATATTGTTGCAGAAGGCAATACAGTTGGTGCGGGGATCCACCACGCCGGGGACGCCCACGCCCACGGCCTTCAGGTCATCCAGTGTGTAGCCGGAGCGGCCCAGCACGTCCAGGGCACACTCAGCCATCTCCCGGATCTGGTCCTCCACCGGGAGGTCCGTCCGGGTGACGATGCCGCCGCGTTCCAGGATGGTACCCTGCTCATCCACCACACCGATCTGAATGCCGGTGCCGCCGATATCAATGCCGATATAGATCATGGTTTGTTCCTCCTGTATTCAAGGGATCAATGATTCCAGCAGCGGAAGCACGATATTTTCCAGCTTCTCATAGGTCATGGAGCCCACCGCGTTGTAGACGATATGCCCCTGCCGGTCCAGGATGACCGTCATGGGCAGCATGGTGGAGCCGCCCAGGGAGGCAATCACGCTCCCGTCGGTATCCAGCGCAAAGGGGAAGGTATAGGATTGCTTCGCCAGGTAGGCCTCAACGTCATCCGTGACCAGGCTGGAATGGATGGCCACCACGGAGACCGTGTCGGGATAGGTGTCCTGCAGCTGTTGGAACCAGGGCAGCTCGGCACAGCAGGGCGTACACCAGGTGGCCCAGAAATTCAAGACGGTCACCTTACCCTTCTGGGCCCGGACGGAGAAGTCCCCGCCGCCATACAGCGGGACGGTGAAGTCGGGGCACAGCTCGCCGACCTCCTTGCCCACGGAGGTATCATCCGCTTCCTCAACGGCCGGGACGGAAGCGGCAGGCTACGCATCCTGAGGATAAAAATTGAAATACCATAGAGCACCGCCCAGCACAGCCAGCGCCAGTACCCAGGCAATGATCCTGCGGCGGCGGTAGTCGGGCTTTTTGACCGTAACGGTGGGCTCATTGGGCTGCAGCAGGATCCGGCCGCCCTTCCAGGAGATAGCATGGGTTGGGCAGACGGGAATGCATTCGCCGCAGTGGATGCATTCGTGGTCGCCCACATGCCGGATGTCCATCCTGCAATTGGCTACGCAGCGGCCACAGGCGGTACAGGCGCTCTTTTCCACCTTCACGCCCAGCAGCGCAACCTTCGAGAAAAGCCCGTAAATGGCGCCCAGGGGGCACAGGAAGCGGCAGAAGGCCCGGTAGACGAACATACAGAGCAGGGTGAGCACGATCAGGATGATAAATTTGCGCGTGAACAGGATGTTCAGCATGGAGAGCTTGGGCGTGTTGACCGGATTGCTCAGCAGGCCGATGGCACCCTCCAGGGTCCCCGCAGGGCAGATGTATTTGCAGAAGCCGGGCAGCGGCAGACTCTGCAGCGCGTAATAAAGCGGAATGAGGATGACAAACACCAGCAGGATGACATACTTGCCATAGCTGAGCACCCGGGTCACACGGCTCTTTTTCAGCTTGGGCACCGGCACCTTGTACAGCAGCTCCTGCAGAAGCCCCACCGGGCAGAGAAAGCCGCAGACCGTGCGTCCCAGGATCAGGCCGAAAAGCATCAGGATGCCCAGCATGAAGAAGGGCGCCCGCTTGTCCGAGGAGGCCAGGGCATTCTGCAGCGCACCCAGGGGACAGGCCCCCACTGCGCCGGGACAGGAGTAGCAGTTGAGCCCGGGCACACACAGATTCTTGGTGCTGCCGGTAAAGATATCGCCCCGGATGAAGCCCTTCAGGTTGGCGTTGTACAGCAGCGCGGTATAGATCTGGATGAGTCGGCGCCGGGAAGGCTTCAGGCGCTGCCAGGCTTTTTTCATCTTATCCAAGGCCGATACACTCCGTACAGATATTGATCGCCTTCACCAGCACATCATACATGCCGCCGTTCAGGATGCCCAGCACGATGAGCAGCACCGCCGCTGCCAGCAGTGCAATGCGGATCCGCTGTGCCGGGGCCTCCGTTTGTTGCTTCCAGTGGGACAGCGCCTGCCGGACCTGTGCCGTGAGGGAGACGGGGCGTTCTGCCCGTGGCAGCAGCAGCCGGAGCACCGCGGTGAGGACCAACAGCACGGCAAAGCAGAGCAAGGGCCACTTCAGTGCCGAAGCATGGGCGGTGATGGCCTCCGGCGTATACATCTGACGGCCGGAGGTCAGCCCCTCCCGATACAGCAGGACCGTGTGGAAAACGGTCAGTGCGGCCAAAGCCGCGGCCGCAAGGGCGAGAAACCACTGCAGCACGGAGCAGACCCGCTGCAGCGGAGAGGTTTGCTTCATAAGGATGCTCCTCAATGAAAAATCAACGATCGAACCGGAAAAATAGTAGCACAAGAGGGCGGAGGAGGTCAAGGGGAAAGTTACGAACGGCTTTTTTTATCTTTTTTGTGAAGCAAAAGCAGGAAAACAGACAAGAGGAGAGAAAGAATAAAACAGGAGCAATTTGTTTTCCAGCAGACTGTGAATCAAAGGAGTGGATCCCCATGGAGAAGATCAGATTCGGTATTATCGGTGTCGGTACCCAGGGCGGCTCTTATGCTGCCTTCCTCAGCGGCAAGGCCAAGGGCTTCCCCGGCATGCCTGCCCCCGAGTGCCCTCCGCATTGCGCACTGGGTGCCCTGTGCGATATCGATCCGGCCAAGGAGGCCATGTGCAAAGAGCAGTATCCTGACTATCCCTTCTTCAAGGACTGGAAGGAAATGGTGGCCTCCGGAGCCTGCGACGCCGTGATCACCACCGTGCCCCATTATCTGCATCCCGAGATCGCCATCTATTGCCTGGAGCATGGCATGAACGTGCTGGTGGAAAAGCCCGCAGGCGTGTATGCCAAGGCGGTCCGCCAGATGAACGAATGCGCCGCGGCCCATCCAGATGTGGCCTTTGGCATCATGTTCAATCAGCGCACCAACAAGCTGTACCAGAAGGTGAAGGAGATCGTGGAGTCCGGTGAGCTGGGCGAGATCCGCCGCTCCAACTGGATCATCAACAGCTGGTGGCGTCCGGACAGCTACTACCGTCAGAGTGCCTGGCGTGCCACCTGGGGCGGTGAAGGCGGCGGCGTGCTGGTGAATCAGGCGCCCCATCAGCTGGACCTGTGGCAGTGGATCTGCGGCGTGCCCAGCAAGGTGTATGCCAAGTGCCTGTACGGATGCCATCGCGACATCATCGTGGAGAACGATGTGACCATCGTGACCGAGTATCCCAACGGGGCCACCGGCAGCTTTGTGACCTGCACCCATGACCCCATCGGCACCGATCGCCTGGAGATCGACCTGACCGGCGGCAAGATCGTGGTGGACAACAGCAAGACCGCTCATGTGTATCGCCTGAAGAAGGACGAGAACGAGATGAACGGTAAGATGACCATGGGAGAAGTGGCCAGGCTCATGATGGGCAACGCTGCCGGCGGCCTCTACGACGAGGAGACCTTCGAGAACACCGACGGCTGGGGCAAGCAGCACACCACCGTCATGGAGAACTTCGCCTGCCATATCCTGGAGGGCACGCCCCTGCTGGCCCCCGGCTCGGACGGCATCAACGGCGTCAACCTGGCCAATGCCACCCTGCTGTCCTCCTGGCTGGGCAAGGAAGTGGACAACCCCGTGGATGAGGACCTGTACCTGGCAGAGCTGAACAAGCATATCGCCGCGGAAGGCAAGTTCGGCCCCGCGGATTCCTATCATGCGTAATTTGAATGAACGAGAGGAGTGATCCCCATGGCGAACAAGGGCTTGATCGGCATTCAGATGTCGACCATCAAGAACAAGATCGGTGAACTGGGCGCTTATGAGACCCTGAAGGCCTGCGCCGAGCTGGGCTACCATTGCATCGAGATCAGCCAGATCCCCATGACCCCCGAAAACGTGGCGGAAATGAAGCGCGCCTGCGATGAGTACGGCATCAAGGTGGCGGCCTGCTCCGCGGCGGTGGCACCCATGTATCCCGGTGCCCCCGGCGAGTCCCTGACTAATGACTTCGACAAGATCGTGGCGGACTGCAAGGCCTTGGACTGCGATATGCTGCGCATCGGCATGCTGCCCATCTCCTGCATGGGAAGCTATGAGAAGGCTGTCGAGTTCGCGAAGACTGCGGATGCCATGGCAGTGAAGCTGAAGGACGTGGGCATCGATCTGTACTATCACAACCACCATGTGGAATTCGTGAAGTATGACGGCGAGTACCTGCTGGACATCATCCGTGCCAACGCGCCTCACCTGGGCTTCGAGCTGGACATCCACTGGATCCATCGCGGCGGTGCCAATGAGGTGGAGATCGTGAAGAAGTACGCCGGCAGCATCCGCCTGCTGCATCTGAAGGACTACCGCATTGCGCCCTTCGTGATGCCCAAGGATATGAGCCAGTTCGGCAAGGCTTTCTCCGACATCGTGCAGTTTGCTGAGGTAGGCGAGGGCTCCCTGCCGATCAAGGAATGCATCGAAGCCGGCTTTGCGGGCGGCAGCCAGTACTTCCTGATCGAGCAGGATGACTGCTACGGCCGTGATCCCTTCGAGAGCCTGAAGATCAGCCGCGACAATCTGATCAAGCTGGGCTACGCGGACTGGTTCGAGCTGTAAGATCTGTTTTCCAAGAAGCATGGCGCAAAGTCATGCTTCTTTTTTCTATGGTTTTGCATCAAGTGTTTGCGTTTTCGGCCGGTTTATGGTACACTACAAAATAGAAATCTCATGCGTTAGGGGAGGAACCGAGGATGCTGCAGGAAAATTCGATCTGGGTGGGCAGCGGGGAGCATAAAGCCCAGCTGCTGGCCAATATGGGCAACCGTCACGGACTGATCGCGGGTGCCACCGGTACCGGCAAAACGATCACCCTGAAGGTGCTGGCGGAGGGCTTCTCCGAAATGGGCGTGCCGGTATGGATGGCCGATGTGAAGGGCGACCTGTCCGGCATGGTGGAGCCCGGCGAGCATTCGGAAAAGCTGGCGGAGCGGCTTGCGGCCTGCGGCGTATCCTCCTTTCAGTATCAGGCCTATCCCACGGTGTTCTGGGACGTCTATGGGGAGCAGGGCCATCCCATCCGCACCACGGTGAGTGAGATGGGCCCCACGCTGCTGTCCCGCCTGCTGGGCCTGAACGATGTGCAGACCGGTGTGATGAATATCCTCTTCCGGGTGGCGGATGCCGAGGGCCTGCTGCTGCTGGACATCAAGGACCTGAAGGCGATGCTGGCATACCTTGGGGAGCATCGCAGCGATTATACCCTGCAGTACGGCAATATCTCCACGGCCTCCGTGGGTGCCATCCAGCGTGCGGTGGCGGTGCTGGAGAACCAGGGCGGCGATCTGTTCTTCGGGGAGCCGGCCCTGGAGCTGGAGGACCTTTTCCGCACGGATGAGGAGGGCAAGGGCTTTATCCATATCCTGGCGGCGGACAAGCTGCTGCTGAACCCCGTGATGTACTCCACCTTCATGCTCTGGCTGCTGAGCACCCTGTATGAGAAGCTGCCGGAGGTAGGCGATCCCGAGAAGCCGAAGCTGGTGTTCTTCTTTGACGAGGCGCATCTGCTGTTCAAAAATTGCAGCAAGAGCCTGCTGGAGAAGATCGAGCAGATCATCCGGCTGATCCGTTCCAAGGGCGTGGGCGTTTATTTTGTGACCCAGAGCCCTGCGGACGTGCCCGGCATCGTGCTGGGGCAGCTGGGCAATCGCGTGCAGCATGCCCTGCGTGCCTATACTCCCCTGGAGCAGAAGGCAGTGAAGGTGGCGGCCCAGACCTTCCGCCAGAATCCGGATATCCATACCGAGGACGCCATCTCCAACCTGCGCACCGGTGAGGCATTGGTCAGCTTCCTGGATGAGCAGGGCGCGCCGCGCATGGTGGAGCAGGCCACGATCCTGCCGCCCCAGAGCAAGATGGGCCCCATCAGCGACGAGACCCGCAAGGAGACCATTGAGACCAGCCCTCTGAAGGGCGTGTATGATGAGCCGGTGGACCGGGAAAGCGCGTATGAGATCCTGAACGAGGCCATGCAGCAGGAGACCACGGATACGGTGGACTATGTGGAGCCCTCCCAGGTGACGGTCTCCACGGTGCAGCCGACCCGTGTGACGGCAGTGAAGCGCTACGATCCTCAGACCGGCGCCTATATCGGAGAGGACCAGACGGTCCCGACGGAGGTGCTGCAGGAGATCCCGGTGATGGTGTTCAACCCCGTGACCCGCCGGTACACCCAGCAGATGGTCCCGGCCCGACTGGACCCGACCACGGGACAGTTTGTGCCGATCCAGCCCCCGGCGCCCACAGCCGAAGAGATCCGGGCACAGCGTGCGGCGGAGCAGGCGGAGAAGCAAAGGCTGGCGGCCCTGCGCCGTCAGGAAGCGGAGCAGCTGAAGCGGGAGAGGGCCCGCCAGACGGCTGCCAGAAGACCCAGGACGCCCATGGAGCGCTTTGCGGATACCGCCATCAATACGGCCAGCCGGGAGATCACCCGGGAGCTGACTCGCGGCATTATGGGATCCCTGATGGGAAAGCCCCGTACCCGCAGAAGGTAAACAGATCGCAATGAGGAGGAAACCAACATGATGAAGACGATCTTTCCCGGCATTGACCGGGAGTCCAGTGCCCTCGGCTTCGGCTGCATGCGCCTGCCGCTGAACGAGGACAAGACGGTGGATGAAGCAACGGCCATTGCCATGATCCGCCATGCCATTGACAGCGGCGTGACGTATATCGATACCGCCTATCCTTATCACGGCGGTCAGAGCGAGATCGTGGTGGGCAAGGCCCTGCGGGACGGCTATCGCGACCGGGTGATCCTGGCGACGAAGTGCCCCATGTGGAAGGTCAAGACCCATGAGGACATGATGGCCATCCTGGATGAGCAGCTGGCCAAGCTGCAGACGGATCATGTGGACTTTTATCTGCTGCATGCCATGAACAAGGATCGGCTGGAGCTGGCCCGGAGCATTGACTACAAGGGCTTCTTTGCCGAAGCACTGGCCCAGGGCAAGATCCGCTATCCTGCCTTCTCCTTCCATGATGACGCGGAGACCTTCCTGAACGTCCTCAATGACTATGACGGCTGGAAGATGTGCCAGGTGCAGATGAACATCATGGATGATGAGAATCAGGCCACGATGGAAGGCATCCGGGAAGCCGGCCGCAAGGGTGTGGGCGTGGTGGTCATGGAGCCCCTGCGCGGTGGCATGCTGGCCAATCCGCCTGCCAATGTACAGGAGGTCTACAGTGCCTATCCCGAAAAGCGCAGCGCTGTGGAATGGGCCTTCCGCTTCCTGTATACGCAGCCGGAGGTGATCACCATCCTCAGCGGCATGTCCGCGCCGGAGCAGGTGGAGGACAACCTGCGGATCTTCAACGCGGCGGCCCGGGAGGTGCCCACTGCCAAAGAACGGCAGCTGTACAAGGATGTGAAGGCGGCCTATATGAGCCGCACGAAGATCCGCTGCACCGGCTGCAGATACTGCCAGCCCTGTCCTATGAATGTGCACATTCCCGAAGCCTTCCGAGGCTATGATGAAGCGCTGATGTTTGACCGCAGCTTTGAGCGGAACTACAAGCATCTGGAGGAGGAGAATGCCGATCCCTCCCGCTGTGTGGGCTGCCGCAAGTGCGAACGGGCCTGCCCGCAGCATCTGCCGATCGTCGATCTGCTGAAGGAGATCCGCGCCAGCGTGGGAAGGTAAAGGCATGCAGCCGAAGGATGACCGGAAAGCCCTTGGCCTTCGGGATGAAATCCGGCGGATGCTTCGTTCAGTAAAGGAAGCGGACGCAGAAAGGAGCGCAAGCCATGAAATATCTTCGCAGACTGGTCTGGTTCCTGGCGGAAAGGCTGCTGGTGATCACCCTGGTGCTGTCCCTGGCCGTGGTGACCTTCTTCTATGCCATGAATCTGACCAACATCCAGGTGGTCCTGAAGGACGGCATGGCGATGCGGGCCAAGGTCATCATGATGGGGGAGAACGCCTCCGAGCTGACCAAGTACTTCCAGTCCTCCTTTATTGAACGGGACACCGCGCTGAACACGGAGTCCCCCTATACGGACTACAACGTGGTGGGCATCGACCACCGCCTGGATATGGGCTTTTTCTGGACCTGGCCCTGGACTGAAACGGTCCGGGTGGACATCACCGAAAGGATCCCCGCCATCGACGGCCGCATCAAGAGCAGCAAGGCGGATGCGGCGATCGAGGAACGGGGGGCCTCGGCGATCTATCCGCCCGAATGGCAAAGTGCCCGGTATCGGGCAGTACTGGTGAAGGAAAACGGCCAATGGAAAATCAAATCCCTGACACTGATCGAATATCTGGAGGAGGAGTGATTCGGATATGCTGTATATCGGTCTGGACCTGGGCACCTCTGCCCTGAAGCTGCTGCTGATGGACGAGAACGGCGAGATCAAGAATGTGGTCAGCAAGGAATATCCCCTGGAGTTCCCGCACCCTGGCTGGAGCCAGCAGGCGCCGGAGGATTGGCTGAAGGCGGTGAAGGAAGGCATTCCGGAGCTGCTGAAGGGCTTTGACGCGTCTCTGGTGAAGGGCATTGGCGCCGGTGGACAGATGCACGGCCTGGTGGTGCTGGACAAGGACGATCGGGTCATCCGTCCCGCCATGCTGTGGAACGACGGCCGGACGGCCAAGCAGGTGGATTACCTGAATGAGGTCATCGGCCGGGACAAGCTTTCTGCTTATACTGCGAACATCGCCTTTGCGGGCTTTACGGCGCCCAAGGTGCTGTGGATGCGGGAGAACGAGCCGGAGCTGTTTGCGCGCATTGCCAAGGTGATGCTGCCCAAGGACTATATCAACTACATGCTGACCGGCGTGCATTGCACCGATGTCTCCGATGCCTCCGGTATGCTGCTCTTTGACGTGAAGAACAAGCGCTGGAGCAAGGAGATGCTGGAGATCTGCGGCCTGAAGGAAGCCCAGATGCCGGCAATCTTTGAATCCAGCGAGGCGGTGGGCACCGTGAAGCCGGCCATGGCCGCGGAGCTGGGTCTGCCGGAGGGCGTGATCGTCGCGGCGGGTGCCGGTGACAACGCCGCGGCCGCTGTCGGTACCGGTACGGTAGGCGACGGCGCCTGCAACATTTCCCTGGGTACCAGCGGCACGGTGTTCATCTCCAGCAGCAGCTTTGGCGTGGATCCCTTCAACGCGCTGCATTCCTTCGCCCACGCGGACGGGTTCTATCATCTGATGGGCTGCATGCTGTCCGCGGCCAGCTGCAACAAGTGGCTGATGGATGAGATCTATCAAACGGCGGACTACGGCGCGGAGCAGAAGCCGATCACGGAGGACAAGCTGGGCCGCAATCATGTGTATTTCCTGCCTTATCTGATGGGCGAGCGCAGTCCCATCAACGATACCAACGCCCGCGGCACCTTTGTGGGCATGACCATGGATACCACCCGGGCGGACCTGACCCAGGCCGTGCTGGAGGGCGTGGCCTTTGCGGTGCGCGATATGTTTGAGGTGGCCCGCAGCCTGGGTATCGATATCCGGCGCAGCAACATCTGCGGCGGCGGCGCCAAGTCTCCCCTGTGGAAGACCATGATCGCCAATATCCTGGGCATCGATCTGGATATTGTGGCCAGCGAGCAGGGACCCGGTATGGGCGGTGCCATGCTGGCCATGGTGGCCACCGGCGCCTACAGCAGCGTGCATGAGGTGTGCGCCAAGCTGGTGCATGTGGTGGATACCGTGCATCCCGATCCCGAGCTGACGGCACGCTATGAGGAGCGCTATCAGCAGTTCCGGAAGATCTACCCCGCCATGAAGAGCCTGTTTGCGGAGATGGCGCAGGAGTGATGAGCCCGATGGAAAAGACGGTGCCGGAATACCTGCTGCAGCAATTGAACAAGCAATATGGCGCGGAAACCACGGAGCGGATCCTGCGGGGCTTCCGGCAAAAGCGGCCCACCACCTTCCGGATCAACCCGCTGAAGGGCGATCCGGAAGCAGTGCGGGGACAGCTTCGGCAAGCCGGCCTGGTATGCGAGCCGGTGACATGGTACCCGGACGCACTGATCCTGCGGGAAGGCACAGAGGAGACGCTGCGGAGCCTGCCGGCCTACGAGCAGGGCGCGATCTATCTGCAGAACCTTTCCGCCATGGTGCCGCCGCTGGTGCTGCAGCCGCAGCCGGGAGAGTCCGTGCTGGATATGGCGGCCGCGCCGGGCGGCCAGGCCACCCAGATCGCGGCGATGCCCGGAGACAAGGCGCAGCTGACAGCCTGTGAAAAGGACAAGCTGCGGGCGGAGCGGCTGCGGTTCAACCTGGAGCGCCAGGGAGTACGCCGTGCGGTGGTGATGGAGCTGGACGCCCGGAAGCTGGATCCGCTCTTCTCCTTTGACAGGGTGCTGCTGGATGCTCCTTGCACCGGCAGCGGAACGATCCTGCTGACGGAGGACGAACCCCAGCGCAGGATGGAGCCGGCTTGGGTCAAAAAGATCACCCAGACCCAGAGTGCCCTGCTGCAGAAGGCTCTGACGGTGCTGCGGCCGGGCCATGAGATGGTATACTCCACCTGTTCCGTCCTGAAGGAAGAGAACGAGGATATTGTAAAACAGGCGGCGCAGCGCTTTGGCGCAGAGATCGTGCCGATCGAAGCATTGTGGACTTCGGCTTTGCCGCTGCTGCCCTCTGCGATCCCCGGCGTGCTGACCATCTGCCCCACGGAGCTGTATGAAGGCTTCTTCATCTGCAGGCTTCGGAAAAAGAAATAACGCATAAGAGCTGTCACAGGCAAATGAACCGCCCTTGTCAAGTAGACACAGGAAATATCTAACGGCACCTTGCCCGATCGGGCAAGGTGCTTTTGCGATCCAGCGGGAGAGCGTGGCGCAGGAGTGCCGCATGTCATGGATGCGCGCGTTCGGCATGCCGATGGACGCCACCATTGCCTTGAAGTGCCGGTGCAGGACGCACTGGCGGAGCGGATCGCCGTAGTAGTTGGTGAAGACGAAGCTGCCTTCGTTGTGGAAGTTGTTGCGGGCGATGGCGGCCTGGGCGGTACGCTGGTCCTGGAGGACGGTAAGGACCTATGGAGACAGGACGATGGTACGATAGCTGTCGCGGGACTTGAGTGGGCAGAACTCTCAGCGGGTGGGATTGCTCCGCCACTGGACCTGATGCTCCAGGGTGATGGTGCCCTGGTCGAAGTCCCCCTCGTCCCAGGTCAGGCCGAAGAGCTCACCTTCCCGCAGGCCGGTGAACAGGGAGATCATGAAGAGGCTTTCCAGGTCCAGCACCTTCTCCAGGGCGGCGTGGATCACTCTGCGGCGAAGGGCGATGGTGGACGCTGCGTACGACATTCAGCGTTACCGCGCTGGACGGCACCAAATATAACTTCCTGGTTGTCTTCACAGAGCCCACCAACGTATTGACCCTGCCCGCCAACCTGACCCGGATCGACGCCAAGGCCTTCTACGGCGTCACAGCCCAGAAGGTGGTGGTGCCCTCCGGCTGCGAGAGCATCGGCAGCATGGCCATTGCGCAGAGCAATGTGCAGCTGGCGGTCATTCCTGGCTCCGTCACCTCCATCGCCGCGGACGCGTTCTCCGGCTGCAGCGTGACCATCATCACGGACAGCGAAAGCAGCTACGCGGCAGCCTGGGCGGATGAGCACGGGTTTGACTGGTACGTTGAGTAAATCAAAATAAATCCAATAAAAATAGGGGAGAGCTGGCACTCAAGTCAACTCTCCCTTTCCGTTTTACGCCGTGTTTTCTCCCGGCGCAATCTGGCTTGTATTTACAAGCTATCGCAATCATTGGCCCAGCAGATATTGGTAAACCGCTTCAACGATGGAAGGATGCCAAGCATCGCAGTTATATGCCGACCATGTATCTATGTTATACACCATACCAGCTTGGGTATCCAGCCATCCGTTTGAATCATGTACTAAGAGACCCATCTCCTATAGGA
>R05__coassemble_793_pt1 | contig 12916 bp, 15 predicted proteins | sample R05__metabat2_low_PE_043 | metagenome-assembled genome bin R05 | reverse complement strand
GATGATCATCCCTGTGTCCCCCTTGCTTCGTTTCCTGAAGGATTATACCATGGAAACCGGCTTTGTAAACGGCCGGTGCGCCTCCGCCGGATTGTTTCTTTTTTGCTTTTCCGGCCGTCAAAAGCCCATCCTTCGGGCAAAAGCCCTTGACGCTTCCGGCGAATCACGGTATAATAAAGGCCGTCAATCTGTGATTTCGGAGGCGCGCGCATGCTTTGCAGCTGTCAGGAAGGGTCCGGCATCTCCGGGATGCTTCTTTTCTGACGCCGGCAAGGCTGACGGTGCGCTTGAAAGACCGGTGGCCGCTGGCTTCCGGTCGTTTTTATCCCATGAATAAAGGAGAGATCCCTTTGGAGGAAACCCGCGTCTATAATTTTTCCGCCGGGCCCAGCCAGATGCCCCTGGAGGTGCTGGAGAAGGCCCGGGACCAGCTGCTGTGCTACCCCGGCGCCGGCTGCTCCGTGATGGAGATGAGTCACCGCACCCCGGCCTTTGAGGCCATCCTGCGGCAGGCAAAGGAGACCCTGCGCGCCATCATGGAGATCCCGGAGAACTATGAGGTGCTGTTCATGCAGGGCGGCGCCACCACCCAGTTCTCCATGGTCGCCATGAACCTGGCCCACCAGGGCGAGACCATGGCCTATGTGCAGAGCGGCCAGTTCGCCACCAAGGCCCACGACGAAGGCGCCCGCTGGGGCAACGCCGTGTTCGTCGCCGGATCCAAGGAGGCCAAGTATTCCTACATCCCCGTGGCGGAAACGCTGCCCGAGGGCGCCCGCTTCCTGCACATCACCGGCAACAACACCATCTTCGGCACCGGCTACAACGACCTGTACCATCAGGTGCCCGCGGCCGTGCTGCCCGGCGCGAACGGCGAAACGAGCGCCGTGCCGCTGGTGGCCGCCTGGTCCCGCGCCATCCTGGGCCGGGAGATCCGCGTGTCCGACTACGGTCTGATCTACGCCGGTGCCCAGAAGAACATGGGCCCCGCCGGCATGGCGGTGGTCATCATCCGCAAGGACCTGCTGGAGCTGGAGGTGGATCCCGTGGTGCCCGTGATGCTGCGCTACAGGGTGGCCGCGGACAACGATTCCATGTACAACACCCCGCCCACCTTCGCCATCTACATGGCCGGGCTGATGTACGAGTGGGTGCAGAAGCAGGGCGGCGTGCCGGAGATGGAGCGCCGCAACCGGGCCAAGTCCGGCGCCCTGTACGACTTCATCGACAACTCCGCGCTGTTCGCCAATCCCGTGCGTCGGGAGGACCGTTCCCTGATGAACGTCACCTTCACCCTGCCCACGCAGGAGCTGACGCAGGACTTCCTGCAGCTGGCCAAGAGCCGCGGCCTCATCAACCTGAAGGGGCACCGGCTGGTGGGCGGCTGCCGTGCCAGCCTGTACAACGGCATGCCCATGGAGGGCGTGGAAAAGCTCATCGATACCATGAAGCAGTTTGAACTGCAAAACAAATAAAGGCGGTAAGAAAAGATGTATCAGATCAAGACCTATGACACCGTGGCCCCTGCCGGCCGCAAGGAATTCGACGAAAAGAAGTACCTGCTCTCCGATGACGTGAACGATCCTGATGGCATCCTGGTGCACTCCACGCCCCTGCACAATATCGAGCTGGGCGGCAAGCTGCAGTCCATCGTCCGCATCGGCGCCGGCGTCAACACCATTCCCGTGGCCAAGTGCACCGAGCTGGGCATCTGCGTGTTCAACTGCCCCGGCGGCAACGCCAACGCCGTGAAGGAGTTGACCATCGCCGCCATCGTCATGGCCATGCGCAACGTTCTGCCCGCCATGGAGTGGGTCAAGAGCCTGCCCGTGGAGGAGAGCGACGCCGGCAAGAAGGTGGAGAAGGGCAAGGAGGTCTACCGCGGCCCCGAGCTGCTGGGCAAGACCATCGGCATCATCGGCCTGGGCGCCATCGGCTCCCGTATGGCCCGCGCCTGTGATGATCTGGGCATGAAGGTCATCGGCTACGACCCCTATCTGCCCCATGCCCGCGTACAGGAGTTCAAGGAATATGTGCGCATGGTCACCGATCTGGATCTCCTGCTGGAGGAGAGCGACATCATCACCGTGCACATCCCGCTGAATGAGGCCAACCGGAACTTCATCGCCGCCAGGGAGATCGCGAAGATGAAGGACGGCGTGTACCTGATCAACTATGCCCGTGGCCCCATCCTGGACAATGATGCCGTGTGCGACGCCCTGGACAGCGGCAAGATCCGCGCCCTGGCCACCGACTTCCCCACGCCCCGTGAGATGAAGCGTCCCCATGTGGTGTGCACGCCCCATCTGGGCGCCGGCACCCCCGAGGCCGATGAGAACTGCTCCGTGATGGCCGCCCGCCAGACCATCGATTACCTGGAGAACGGCAACATCACCAACTCCGTGAACCTGCCCAATGTGGCCTTCGCCCGCGCGGACGGTGACCGTCTGGCCGTCATCCATGCCAACAAGGTGGGCATGCTGGGTCTGATGACCGAAAAGATCTCCTCCAGCGGCCTGAACATCGAGAACCTGGTCAACAAGGGCCGTGACAACATCGCCTACACCATCTTCGACTTCAACACGCCCGTGCCCCAGTCCCTGGCGGACGAGCTGGCCAAGATCGACGGTGTGATCCGTCTGCGCCTGATCAAAGCCTGATTGCAGTATATAAAGAGCGGAGACCTGCCATTGACCGGCGGTCTCCGCTTTTTCATTGTGTTTTTCAGTGCGCGTCCTTCACCATGGCAATGAAGCCGATCCCCGTGGGATGATCCACAAAGAGCGCTTCCTTCCCACCCGTGCGGAAGGCCAGCACCTTGGCGATGATGGTCAGATCGCCGCCGGCGCCGGAGATCATGATCAGCCCGGTCACCAACAGGAAAACAGACCCGGTGCACAGCGAAACCACGCAGGGAACGATGCCCAGCACCAGGCAGGGCATGAAGGCGCTCAGCACATAGCCGGGGCGGCTCACAGGCTCCGTGCAGCAGCAATAGGGCGTCAGGTATTTCCAGATCACGCCGAACTCAATGCTTTGGAAGTGGTGCGGCGCGAAGCTGGCAAAGGTGATGCCGTGCAGGCCCTCATGCACAAAGACCAGCGCCACCAGGATGATCACGAAGATCATCAGCCCGCTGATGTTGTCAAGCTCGGAGCCGGACTTGCAGCCGAGCGCGTTGTACAGCCCGATAAAAAGCACCGCGAAGGGCACCAGCCACAGGATCGCGTAAATATTCGCCTTCAGCACGCTGATGGTCACCGTCTGCCGCCGATAGCCCTTCTGCTCCAGTTCGGACAGCATGGCCTCCACCTTTGCCGTACGCTTCTCCTCCTGTTCGGTCAGCTGCCGCGGCGTTTCGTTCTCTTTCCGCTTCATGATCCTTCCACCTCGTTCCGGCCAAGCGCGGCCTTACAGATAGGATACGGTCTCGCTCAGCGGCTTGCGGCTGCCATGATTCGGCAGCGGGCCCGCTCCCTCGGCGGCATAGCCCAGGTCCATCACCATCAGGACCTCTTCGTCCTCCGGCAGGCCCAGCACGGCAGCGGTCTTCTCGGGATCCAGGAAGTTGAGCCAGCAGCTGTCCACGCCCTGGTCCGCCGCGGCAAGGATCATATGCGTGGCTACAATGGCGGCATCCTCCACGCCGGAGTCCCGCTTGCCGCCGGGGTAGGTAAAGACATTCTTGCAGTTGAAAGCCACCACCAGCACGGTAGGCGCGCCATAGCGGCAGGGCGTCACGCTGTCGATCTTTGCCAGCGCCTCCGCCGTCCGCAGTACATAGATATGCTGCTCCTGCAGGTTCTTGGCAGTCGGAGCCAGGCGTCCCGCGTTCAGGATGGCATTGAGCTTCTCCTCCTCCACGGGACGGTCGGAGTACTTCTTGCAGGAGTAGCGGTTTTCGATCACCTTCTGAAATTCCATGGGAAATCCCTCCTTGTTCGATCAGTCCGTTTACCCAACTATTGTAGCACAGACGCGGAAAAAAAGGAAGGGGCTTCCCCTTCCGATTCATCCCATCGCCGGTTTGTTCAGGGACAGGCCGGCCTTTTCCATCGTGGCCACGATGACCGGGATCAGCACCGGCTGCAGGAGGATGCCGGGGATCGCATTCAGCACGGCGCCGGACAAAGCCCATCGTCCTGGAAACCACTCCAACGGAAGGATGAAAAGTTTTTGCTCCCATTGAGCAGCAAATGTGCTATACTATCTCGGAAAGTATACTGATAAGCAAGACATTGACGGGACCCCATTGGGAGGAAGAAGGTACCTCAAGGCATGGATAAAAATGAGGCCTACCAGGAATTTATCCGCAAGAATCGCTTGCGGCAGAACCGCAATATCAATTTCATCATGCAGCAGTGTGTGTTGGTGGGGCCCCTGGTGGCGCTGGGGATCCGGCTTGGTGCCTTCCCGTATATCAGCTACCGCAGCTGTGTGATCACCACACTTTTGCTGATTGCACTCTCGCTGATCGACACGCTGATGGTGAAGCGTTTCAGTCACAGAACGCGCACGACCTATGTCGGCCTCGCCGGGTTGGAGATCACGCTCCTGTTCATGTCACAGATGCATATGGGCATTTATATCACGCTGTTCCTTGTGCCCTTTATCAGTCTGGTATACTGTGACAGAAGGGTGTATATCGTCACCTCGCTGCTTTGCCTGACATGCACGTTGCTCATGACCTATCTTGCAGCTCCCTTTCAGGCGTCGTTCCGGAATGACCTGGATGCATTCCATTGGTTCATTGGACAGGCAGGCGGCTATTTGATCGAGTACGGCGTGATGTTCCTGTGCGGACTGGCCCTGAACAAGATGGTCTGCAACCACTTCCGGGAGCTCTACAACACCCGCATTGAAGCAGCCACAGAGAAAAGCCTGCGCGAGCAAATTTTCAAGCTGTCCAACACGGATGTGCTCACGGAGATTGAGAACAGACAGGCCTTCATAACCGCTCTCAATGAGCTTTCCTCCGAGCCGCTGTGGCAGGATTTTACCGTCGCATAGTTGGATGTGAACGGTCTCAAGCAGATAAATGACTCCCTGGGGCACGGCGCGGGCGATGCCTATCTCAAGGCTGCGGCTGCCTGTATCTCCGAGGTATTTTCGCCCTATGGCAGATGTTTCCGCATTGGTGGTGATGAATTCGCCGTATTGTTGAAGAGCCCACACCCCGCCGCGGCTGAACTGGCCATCCAGCTTGAGCATGCCTGCGCGGCCTGTTCCGAATTGTCGGAGGGTGTACAGCTTACGATCTCCTGCGGCTTTGCCTTCGCTGCCGAGCATCCTGAGGAGGATGTGACCGCGTTGCTGAAGCGGGCTGACGCGGAGATGTACACCCGCAAGCGTGAATACTACACCAGGATGGAACACGACCGAAGAAAGCCTTGAATGCAATGAAAAAACTTGTGGAACGCGCCACAAGTTTTTTGTTGTTTTGGAAATGGTCACCCGCTTTCCGGCAGATGAGCCGTTTATCCTGACATTTATCCTGACATTTATTCCAGCCCCACGCTTGCAAAGGCCTTCTTCCGCAGGAACACGGTCACGACTGCGCTCAGCAGCTCCGCGCCGGGGATGGCGATCCACACCAGATCCAGATCGCCGGCCAGGCTGAGCAGGAAGGCCAGCGGCAGCACGAAGAACACCTGGCGGAACAGGGAGATCATCAGCGTATAGTGATTATGGTTCAGTGCCTGGAAGGCGGAGGAATGGATCAGGCAGAAGGCGGCGGGCAGCAGGCTCAGCACGCAGAGGCGGATGGCCACCGTGCCCATGGACCGCATGTTCTCGGAAGCGCTGAACAAGCCCAGCAACACACCGGGGATGCATTCATAGATCACTGTCAGCACGGCCATCAGGATCAGCGCCACCTTCAGGGCCAGGCGGTAGGCGGCCCGCACCCGGTCCAGCTGCCGGGCACCATAGTTATAGGAAAGGATCGGCACGGTGCCGTTGTTCAGGCCGAAGATGGGCATGCAGGAGAAGTTCTGCAGCTTCAGCCAGATGCCGAAGACCGCCGTGGCTGTGGTGGAGAAGCCCAGCAGGATCTGGTTCATGCCGAAGCTCATCACGGAGGTCAGGCCGACCGTGATGGCGGAGGGGATGGCCACCGTGAAGATCTGCTTCAGCAGCTTCAACCGGGGCAGGCAGTCCTTCAGGCGCAGGCGGATGGTCTTTTCCCGCAGGGTCAGCATCACAAAGGCCACGCAGGCCGCGACGATCTGCCCCAGCACCGTGGCAATGGCCGCGCCCCGTACACCCAGCTGCGGGAAAGGCCCGATGCCGAAGATCAGCAGCGGGTCAAAGATCAGGTTGAAGACAGCGCCGGTGCCCTGGGCGATCATGGACTGCAGGGAATTGCCGGTGGCAATGAGCAGCTTCTCGAAGTTCTGCCCGAAGAAGGCGCCCACCGAGACACAGCACACGATGCTCAGGTAGTCATAGCCGGCCTCCAGAATGGCCTGATGGTCCGTCTGCAGCTGATAAAAGGGCCGCACCGCCGTCAGGCCGAACAGCAGGAAGAACAGCGTATAGCAGCAGGACAGGAAGACGCAGTTGTTGGCGATCCTCCGGGCCAGCTCCGGCTTGCCCTGCCCGGTGAAGCGCGGCACCAGGGCCGTGGCCGCCACACCGGTGCCTGTCCCCAGGGCCACAATGATCTGCTGCACCGGGAAAGCAATGGACACGGCGGTCAGCGCGTCCTCGCTGATGCGGGCCACAAACATGGAGTCCACAATGTTGTACATGGCCTGAATGAAGAAGGAGATCATCATGGGAACGCTCATGGAGACCAGCAGCTTCCCAATGGGCATGGTGCCCAGCCTTTCCGATTTGCTCTGCATGATCGCAAGCCCTCTCCCCCCGCTTCGCGGGATATTATTTGTCCAGCCACAGAAAGTCCATAAAGCGGCCGATCTGCTTTTCCCAGTCCGCCTCGCAGTGGCGGCCCTCCGGCTGCTCATAGAGGCGCACCGCGGCGCCGCGCTTCTCGAATTCCGCGGCGGTGCGATACTGCGCCCGCAGGTTGTGCCCTTCCTTTTCGCCCCAGCTGAGATACACCCGGGTATCCGGGTCGATCGGGCTTTTCGCAAAATCCGCCAGGATGTCCTTCTGGCTGGAGCCGATGGCGCTGGACAGGCAGGCCGCCTTGGAGAACACGTCATTATGGGCAATCGCCGCGTAGACGCTCATCAGCCCGCCCATGCTGGAGCCGCCGATGGCCGTCGCTTCCCGGAAGGGATAGGTCCGGTACTCCCGGTCGATCATGGGCTTCAGCTCCTCCGCCATCCAGCGCATGGTTTCCCGCCCGGTGCCCCGCAGGTCCCCGAAGAATTTGTTCACAATGTGGTAGGGGCTGTATTCCACCAGCCGGTTGTTGCCCTCATGGCTGCACTCGATCCCCACAACGATGATCTTTTTCTCCCACCGCTCCAGAAAGTCCTTCAGGCCCCAGCTTTTGCCGTAGGTGGCGTCTGAATCATAGAACAGGTTATGCCCGTCAAAGAAATACATCACGGGATAGCGCTCATCCGTCTCCTCATAATCATCCGGCAACCAGATATGCAGTGTTCTTGCCTGATCCGCCGGCGTAAAAAGCACCTCGCGTTTGATCACCATGGTCTTCGACCCCTTCCGTAAAAAAACGGAGCATCTGCGGATGCCCCGTCGTATTCATTATTCCTTAAGCCTGGGCAGGATTGACGCCCAGCCACTCTGCAACAACCTCAATGGGATATTTGACAATCATTGCAATCGTTTTTACCGGAAGGCTGGCTTCAAACATGCCAAGAGCATCTTCTTTGGCCTGGTTAAGTTTTGCCTTTTCGGCAGCTTCTTCCACTGCCTCTTCCCGCATCTGTTCCATCAGCCTGCACATGCTGGTCACTCCCTCCGTCGTTTCTTTAAAGCCTTTTTTCTTACTCCGCCGTTTCCGTCTTCACATCAATGGTATCCCGGATCAGCGCATAGAAGAACTTGAGGGTGTTCTCCTCGTTGCCGTTGTTGACCTTGATGCTCAGGTAGTATTCGGTGGTTACGCCCAGCAGATCCTGCAGACCGGGGAGGCAGCTGGAGGGGATGGCGTACAGATGGCGCTCGCCGCTCGTCTCATCACGGTAGGTGCCGCGCTCCAGGTTGATGCCCCGCTCCTCGAACATTTCCTGCAGGCCCTCCAGCTCATCCAGGCGGACGAAGGCGTCGTCGGAGGCATAGCTCTGGAACTCGGCCTTGGGCAGCAGGTACAGGTTGCCCTCGCCGGCAGCCATGCGGGTCATCAGAATCATGGAGCCGTAAGTCTCATCAGCCAGCACGGTCTGCACCTGCATCTGCTCCATGTCGCTCATCTCGTTCTCATGGATGCTGTCCACATAGCTCTGCAGCTTTTCCACATCAGACAGGCCGTAAACATAAGTATCCACCACCAGGTTGGCGGGGGAACGATAGGCCGTCATCGTAAAGGCCAGGTTCCACACGATGCAGATCAGGATGATGGACAGGATATATTTCCAGCTGTTGTATACCATATGCCGACGGATGGTCTGGCGGTTGATGGGCGTCTTCATAAAGATCGTTCCTTTCTGGGAAATTCGGATGATACAGTATACCATCATTTCCGTGAACTGTGTGTGAAAAAATGAAATTCCTTGCGTGGAAAAGAAAATCGTGCTATAGTCATGCTGAAAGCTTTTTGAAAGGTGATCTGTTCCATGCAGCAAGCATTTCCCAACGCGTCCGATTTCCGGGAGCAGGCCCGCAAGGCCCTGAAGCCCAATCTGAGCACCGCGGCCATGATCATGTTCCTGGCCTCCCTGCCGGGGCTGATCAGCTCCGCCGTGCGCTCCATCGCTTTGACCGATCCCCTGAACCGGGTCTATCAGCTGCTGCTCAACTTTATGGCGGACAGCACAGTCACGGAGGCGACCCTGGAGGCCAACCTGATGCAGGTGCTGACCGAAGCCTCCCAGGACCGGATGGTCATCCTCAGCGGCGTGCTGTCCGTGGTGGTATGGCTCGTGGTGCCCTTCCTGTCCCTGGGGCTCATTGCGTCCCTGATGAAGCTGCTGCGGGGCGAGGCGGTGGCTCCGTCGGATGTGCTGTGCCGCAGGGGCTGCTTCCTGAAGGCCATCGGCCTGCAGCTGTATGTGGGCCTGCGGGAGCTGCTCTGGATGGTGCCCGGCATCGCCGTAATGGTGCTCAGCGTTCCGGTGCTGTATTGGCTCCAGAATCTGTCCGTCTTCCAGCTGATGTATTTCGGCGGACTGCTGCTGGTGCTGGTGCTGGGACTGCGGGCCGCGCTGCATTATTCCCAGGCGGAAATGCTGATGGCGGAGCATCCCGAAGCCCGCATCCGGGATTGCCTGCATGACAGCGTGATGATCATGCATCACCGCAAGAAGTACCTGGTGCTGCTGTACTGCTCCTTCGCCGGCTGGATGCTGCTGGCCTATGTGCTGAACTCCCTCACCTCCGGCATCAACACCGTGCTGGGGCTCCTGTGCGAGATGATCGTCAGCCTGGCGCTGAACCTATACATGAATACGGCCATGACCGCCTTCTTCCTGCATTATGAGCGGCAGCCGGATGAAATGTAAGCCGAAGAAAAATCCGGTGTTCCCCTTGCAAACATATGTTCGGTATGCTATCATACCCCCGTAAAGATCCCCTGATCACATTGAGAGGAAGTGCGTTGGCATGGCCGCCAAGAAGGCAAAGGAAGAAGCACCCGTGAAGGATGCGCAGCAGGAAGCAAAGCTGAAAGCGCTGGAGCATGCGCTGGCAGATCTGGAAAAGGAATTCGGCAAGGGCTCGATCATGAAGCTGGGCGATACCGCCAACACGCAGGTGGACGTGATCCCCACCGGCTGCCTGACCCTGGACGCAGCCCTGGGCGTGGGCGGCATTCCCCGCGGCCGCATCGTCGAGATCTACGGACCCGAGTCCTCCGGTAAGACCACCGTGGCCCTGCACATTGTGGCAGAGGCCCAGAAGCGGGGCGGCATCGCGGCCTTTGTGGACGCCGAGCATGCCCTGGATCCCGTATACGCCAAGAAGCTGGGCGTGAATATCGATGAGCTGTATGTCAGCCAGCCGGATACCGGCGAGCAGGCCCTGGAGATCGTCGAGGGCCTGGTGCGCTCCGGCGCGCTGGACGTCATCGTCATCGACTCCGTGGCGGCCCTGGTACCCAAGGCGGAGATCGAGGGCGAAATGGGCGACTCCTTCGTGGGTCTGCAGGCCCGCATGATGAGCCAGGCCATGCGCAAGCTGACCGGCACCATCAGCAAGACCGGCACCGTGGCCGTGTTCATCAACCAGCTGCGCGAAAAGGTGGGCGTGATGTACGGCAACCCCGAGACCACCCCTGGCGGCCGCGCCCTGAAGTTCTATGCCTCCGTGCGCCTGGATGTGCGCCGCGGCGAGCAGCTGAAGGACGGCAGCAACGTGGTGGGCAACCACACCAAGGTCAAGGTCGTCAAGAACAAGGTGGCCCCGCCCTTCCGCACCGCCGAGTTCGATATCGTCTACGGGGAAGGCATCAGCAAGGAAGGCACGCTGCTGGACATGGCCGTGGAGCGCGACATCATCCACAAGAGCGGCGCCTGGTTCTCCTACAAGGATCAGCGCATTGCCCAGGGCCGTGAGAATACCCGCCTGTACCTGAAGGACCATCCCGAGGTGACCGACGAGATCGACGCCGTCCTCCGCAAGGAGCTGTTCAGCAATGTGGCGCCCGTTGTGGCCGAGGAGCCCGCGGGTGAGATGCCCGAGGGAGAGGAAGAAGAGGATCTGGATCTGCTGTCCATGGCCGAAAACGGCGAGGACGAGCTGGTCTGAGGCGCAGGAGGGATCACCCATGCTTCGCAAAATCGCGTCCTTCAGCATCAATCATGATGTGCTGGTTCCGGGCATGTATGTCAGCCGCATCGACGGCAATGACATCACCTACGACCTGCGCTGCAAGGTGCCCAACGCCGGGGATTACCTGGCTCAGGGCGCCCTGCACACCCTGGAGCACCTGATCGCCACCTATGTCCGCTCCTCCGAGCGTTCGGATGAGGTGGTGTACTTCGGGCCCATGGGCTGCCGCACGGGCTTCTACCTGATCCTGCGGGACAGCGTTTCCAGGGAGGACGCCATCCGCCTGATGCGGGAGGCCTTCGCCTTCGCCGCCGCCTTTGAGGGAGAGATCCCCGGCGCGAAGAAGATCGAGTGCGGCAACTACCTGGAGCACGACCTCCCCGGCGCCCGCGCAGAAGCCGCCGCCTACTGCCGCGTGCTGGCCGCCTGCACCCCGGAGACCATGACCTATCCCCAGGCGTAAATGATAACTCTTCGGCTCCCCGCAATGGGGAGCTTTTGTTTGCCCCTCTTGCCGCAGCGACTGAGAGGGCTTCAGAGGGCTTTGCAGGACTTTCCCTCTCCCCTGTCGAAAGGAACACCCATCATCCTCATCGGAGGCAGCGTCCATGAAGACCCTGATCGAGCTTTATTCGGACCGGACCATTGAGAACATCATCGGGCCGGAGACCTTTCTGCCGGAGCGGGTGGTGTATCTCTGCCCGCCGGAGATCGCGCAGAACCGGCGGCTGCAGGAGCGTCTGCGGGCGTTCATGGCCGGCCGCGGGCATGATTTCACCCTGGAGTTTGCGGAATGCAGCATGTACCGGCCGGAGGAGATCGTGGCGCAGCTGCGGGCCATCGGCGGGGACTGCACGGTGGACATCACCGGCGGTACGGATGCCGCGCTGTTTGCCGCCGGGCAGTTCTGCGCCGAGTCCGGAACGCCGGTCTTCACCTATTCCCATAACCGGGGCCGCTTCTATAACATCCAGGCGGCGCCCTTTGCCGAGGGGCTGCCCTGCACCCTGCGCTATACGGTCCGGGATTTCTTCGCCATGGCCGGCGGCACCCTCCGGGAGGGCCGGGTCAACAATGACATCCTGGGGCAGTATCTGGACAGCTTCGATGCTTTCTTCCGGATCTACCTGAAATACCGCACGGAGTGGATCGCCGCGGTGCACTTCCTGCAGCGCGCCTCCCAGGACAGCACCGGTCTGGAGGTGGACAGTCCTCTGCGCCAGAAGGGGGACCACGGCAGCGTCATCGACGTGAATGAGCCGCTGCTGCGGGACCTGGAGGCCATCGGCTACCTGGAGGCGCTGTCCGTCAGTGAACGAGTCACCTTCCGTTTCCGGGATCATCAGATCCGCACCTGGCTGCGGGACATGGGCAGCGTGCTGGAGCTGTATATGTACAAGGCCTGCCTGGACGCGGACTGCTTTGACGACGTGGTCAGCTCCGCCGTGGTGGAGTGGGACGAGAAGGTCAGCAACGAGATCGACGCCGTAGCCGGGCGCGGCATCCTGCCTCTCTTCATCAGCTGCAAGATCTGCGATGTGCGCACCGAAGCCCTGAACGAGCTGGCCATCCTGCGGGACCGCTTCGGCGGCAAAGGCGCCAAGGCCGTCATCGTGACCACCGAAAGCTGTAACGCCGCGGCCCGTCATCGGGCGGCGCAGCTGGGCATCGCGGTGATCGACCTGGAGGAGCTGCAAGCCGGAAAGGCCGCCGCCCGCCTGCAGGTCATCATGAAGGTCCGGGAGCAGCTGGAATAAACCATTCTGAAATCATCACACACAGGAGGGAAAACCATGATCCATTTCAATTATTACACCCCCACCCGGGTGGCCTTTGGCAAAGACATGGTGACGCGTACCGGCGAGCTGGTGCGGGCCTTCGGCGGTACCAAAGTGCTGATTCATTATGGCAGCGACCGCGTGCTGCGCAACGGCCTGATGGACCGGGTGCGGGAGCAGCTGGACGCCGCCGGCATCGCTTATGTGCTGCTGGGCGGCGCGGTGCCCAATCCCCGGCTGAGCCTGGTGTATCAGGGCATTGAATTGTGCAAACA
>R05__coassemble_785_pt1 | contig 13014 bp, 11 predicted proteins | sample R05__metabat2_low_PE_043 | metagenome-assembled genome bin R05 | reverse complement strand
GGCTGGTGCGGGCGGCGGACGGCAGCTTTGTGGTGCTGGAGATCCGCCGGAACCAGAACGCGCCGGATCCCCTGAGCGTCGGCAGCATTATGCTCTTTACCTCGCGGGATCTGGTACGTTACCGGGAGACCGGCTTCCTGCAGGTGGCGGATGGGGAGATCCGGCACCCCCGCGCCCGGTATGATGCCGAGCGCCAGGCCTGGCGCGTGGAATGGCAAACAGGCAACGACTGGTTCGGCGGCTATACCGCGGATGGACAGACCGTGACGGAGATCGCCGCGGGCGCGCCGTCGATGCTTCCCGCTGGCGCGATCGCGGCGGACTGCCTGCCCGGCAACGCGCTGGAGATCACCGGGGCCGAGCTGAAGACGCTGCGGGCCTATCTGGACGAGATCCGCTGCGTGGGGGTGGAGCCTGTCAGCCTGACGCTGCGGGCCGGCGATACTCCGGCGCTTCCGAAGGCTGTGTGCCGCTATTCCGACGGCTCCACGCATGCCAAGCCGGTGGACTGGGACCTGACGGGCGTGGATCTGACGAAGCCCGGGGAATACACCGTGCCCGGCAGGATCCGTATCAAGCGGTGGCGGTTCCCGATCCCGCTGACCTTTGGCGACAAGTATGAGGTGGAGTTCAAGGGCATGTCCGACCCCTGCATGACGGAATATCACGGGCGGTACTTCCTGTCCTCCTCCGGCAGCAATCACATCATGCTGCGCATTGGCGATACCATGGAGGAAGCCTTTGCCGCGGCCCCGACCGTGATCCATGAGCTGGAGCTGCCGGAAGGCATGCGCTTTGCGGGCACCTGGGCGGCCGAGCTCCATGAGATCGACGGCGTGCCATACCTCTTTACCACGATCTGCCCAGACGGCGAATGGACGCTGGTGAAGTCGGTGGTGCTGCGCTGCCATGGCGATCCCGCCGATCCGTCCGCCTGGGAAGCTCCGCGTTACTGCGTGAAGCCGGACGGCTCCCTGTTGACGGAGGGTGGCATTTCGCTGGACATGACCCACTTCCGTGATCATGGGCTGGACTATGTCATGTGGTCCGACCGTAAGCTCCACTATGATGTAACGCCGCCGCTGCCGGAGCCCGCGGACATCTACATTGCCACAGTGGACCCGAAGGCCCCGTGGCAGCTGACCAGCGAGCCCCGCTGCGTGATCCGGCCCATGTACGGCTGGGACCGCTACGAGACCGAGGTGGACGAAGGCCCCTATCTGCTGCGCAGGGGAGACGACCTCTTCGTGACGATCTCCGGTTCATCCACCGGTATGGGCGACCTCTATGATGTGGGCCTGCTGCATGCCAAAGCCGGTACCGATTTGCTGGACGCCGCCAACTGGGACTGGCTGCCCTATCCGCTGCTGACCAAGGAAAGCGTGCCCGGAGAATACGGCCCGGGCCACAACAACTTCCTCAAGGACCCGGAGACCGGCGACGACCTGATGGTCTATCATGCCATCCCCCACGACAAGCAGGATAAAGCCCTGGGACGCCAGCCCGGTGTGCGCCGTGTCCATTGGGCGGCCACGGGTCTGCCCTATCTGGAGATGACCCCCGAGCGCGATCTGCCGGAAAAGATGGAGCGGATCGTGATGAAGCTGACGGTGACGGCGAGCATTCCGAAGGAACACACCTCCGATCCTCAGCTACAGCGCCGGTGAAGAAAAAGCGGCGGCACCAAGAAAAGAGAATTATATTTACTGGGCAGAATGAAAAAACTCCGGATCACACGAGGTTCGGTGATCCGGAGTTTTTTCATCATTTTCAATTTACTGTTTCGTACCGATAAAAGTAAATGTTGCGAACCGTATACCGGTTGTGATATAATTTCAAACTGGAGAAGGGGGAATGGCTTTATGGCGGTAAAGGCTTGCTTTTGCCCGAATTGCGGCGGAAAGGTAGCTCCTGTTGAAGGCAAGAAAACTTTCTTTTGTCAGCATTGTGGCTCTTCACTTTTATATGAAGATGATGTGGTTCGGGTTGATATCAATATGAAACAAACGATTCATACTACAGATGATGCGGCCATAGAGAGAGCCAAATCCGATGCGACCATAGGGAAAGCAAATGCCACATCGAGTGTGGTAAAAAAACTGATCGGCGGCCTTTTTAAAACGATTGCGATCATTGCAATTATGTTTTTCCTGCTTTTAATTGTCATGGTTCTCAAAATGTCATAACTGCTCTGCGTCCCGGTCTTTGCGGGCAGGTGGTCGTCCGATGAGCCTCAGGGCTCTTTTTTATCCTCCCAAAGCAGCGTTGGCGAGAACTTCAACGGGTTGGTTGATTTCCGGTACAGGCCCGGAGGCAAAAAAGTACCCCGGGCTTGCTCAAGGCCCGGGGCAAAGGAGGGGGGAAGGGAAGAAACTCTATGAAGGATCTGCTCTCTGGTACTGTCCTCATTTCCTCTTTGTTGTGTACCTCTTCGGTACGTCTATAGGATAACGCCGACCGCAGGTAAAATACAGGGCAACAACGGCAAAATGAAAGCCGCTATTCCACTGAAAGAGCGAAACAGGCATTGCTGTTCAGTCAAATTGCTGCAGATAAGCCAGTGCTTCCTGATACAGCGCATTCCTGATAACAATGCAGATGAAAAAGCCAAAAGTTCACTCAGGGTGCAGGACCTGCCTCCTGCTTTGTGGAATCTATACAAACACATCGGTCTGAAAGATCGAAAGGAGGTCCGTTTTCTATGGATCATCAGAGGCTGACAGAACTGCGCTGGCCTGTTGAGAGGGCGGAGGCATACATGGCTCCGCTCGGCGTCATTAAGGGGGTCAACTTCGTCCCTTCTTATTGCTACAGTTACATCGAGATGTGGCATCATTTCAATGAAGAGATCATCGTGCGGGAGCTGGGCTATGCGAAAAGATTGGGCATCAATAGTCTGCGCATCTTCGTGGCGGCCTGCCAATGGGAGACGCATCGTGAAATCATCTGTGAGAAGCTGGATCGCTTCCTCGATCTGGCCGCAGGGATGGGCTTCTCGATCATGCTTTGCCTGCAGCCGAACACGTATATGATTCCTGGTCATGACGTCACCGCGCAGGAGGATCCTTTCATCATTCATTTTGTGCCCGGCGGCCATGACAAAAGCTGGATTTATCGCGGGGCCCGGATCTTCGATACCAAAGGGCTTTGGGTGGAGGACCGTGACGGGATTACGCGCTTCGTACATCAGATCGTGGCACGGTATGCCCATGATCCGCGCGTCACCTTCTGGGATCTGTATAATGAGCCCTGGGAGGAAGAGCGTGAACTGCTGGAGCTATGCTTCTCGTGTGCGCGGCAGGAGGCGCCGGACCAGCCGCTCACCAGCTGCTGGCGTGCCTGGGATATCAGTGATATCACTACATTCCATTGCTATGAGCAGCCCGGGAAGCCGCCGCACATGCAGGGCGGAGACATCCATTATCTTACCTTCGAGGAGGAGCTGTCCCGGGCACTGGCAACAGGCCGACCTGTGCTGTGCACGGAGTGCGTTGCCCGCACCTTTGGCAATGAGCTGAAGGCCTTCCTTCCATACTATAGCCGTTTGCATATCGGCTTCTATGTCTGGGGCCTCTGTGCGGGCAGCGCTCAGTATCATATGCCCTGGGATTGGCCTGTTGGCGCGCCTGTGCCGCCGCGCTGGTTCCAGTGCCTGCTCTATCCCGATGGTTCGCCCTTCGACCTTGAGTAGGAACAGCTGATCCGATCCTTCGATTTTGTCAATCCTGAGAATATCTCTGCGCCGGTTTCCGGGCTTATCTGAAGGGAATGATAACACGACGATTTTGCTGCCTGCCGATGAAGCGGGCAGCTTTTTCCTTATGCAAAGAAAACAGGAAAGGCTGCGTTGGCATCCTCACACAGCGAAAGTATCCACGGCAAACGTGGGATGACCTGAAGCCAGTCCTGTGGAATCGATTCGGCACCATACCATAATCCGGCAAGTCCACCCGCAATGGCTGCAACCGTATCGGTATCGTGGCCGAGGTTAACGGCACGGAGCATTGCTTCCGGCAGGCTGTCTGCCTTGATCAAGCTCCACAGAACGCCTTGCATTGTTTCGACAACATATCCACCGGAGCGAATCTGATCCACCGGCGTTTCAGCCAACGCTTTCAGGTCCAGCATATGGTTGTAGTGGGAAAGTTCACCGTCCAGATTTGCTTCCTTGTAGAAGGCGATCCCCCTGTCAATGCCCCTCTGTAAAGCATTCTGAAGGCTGTAATCGCTTTGACGCATCTTCAGAACGGCATCGGCCATGAAATAATACAAGCCACAAGCAGTATGGGAGCGAAGATGGTTATGCGTCAGACTGCCTGCAGTATGAATCAACATCACAGCATCCTTTTGGGTCAGCTTTCCAGCATGGACCTGAGAGATTGCATACAGACAAATGGGCATGATCCGCATCAGTGCCCCGTTACCATTGGCATACTCGCCGACTGCTCCACAGGTTGAAATATCACCGTTTTGCTTATAATGATAGAGTGCGGACGTGCAGGTGATGCCTTCATCAAAGGGAGAACCGTAAGGAGTATATTCACCCTCGAATTCCCACTGAAGGAAGCGGCGCATGATGTCGTCCATATCTGCGCTCCCTGCCTTGACCAAACTGTCCAAAGTGGCAAGCGCCATGCTGCTGTCATCGGACCATGTGCCTGCAGGCATATCGTAGGTGCCATGGCCTTCCATGCCGGTAACCGGACCTTGTGCTCGATTCTTGATCTCTTCGCCGGAGCTGAATTGCACCGGAACGCCTAAAGCGTCACCAACAATCACACCGAGCATGCCATCAGCCCAAATATTTGTATGCATGGTTTCTACCTCATCTTCTGATCATTGGGGACACAATGAGATAAACGGGATCATCGGAATCGAGCGTGCGGATCCCATACAGACCCGATTCATTCACATTTTCATAATCGACCAGGTAAACGGTCTTGTGGATCTCTGCCGTCATCGTTTCCATATTATTTTCCGCCTTCTGTCATGGTACTCGCAACCCTATGCTTTGATTATACTCCACTGCCGTATTTTTGTAAAGGAAAACCCCGGACTTGCTCAAGGTCCGGGGCAAAAGGAGGGGGAAGGAACTCTATGAAGGAATCTGCTCTCTGGTACTGTCCTCATTTCATCTTTGTTGTGTACCTCTTCGGTACATCTATAGGATAGCGCAGGACTCCTATAAAATACAGGGCAACAACCGCAAAATGGAAGCTTGTATTCCGCCGAATGAGCGGAATAGGCACTGCTGCAGGCAGGCTAATGCTTTTTTGCCAAACAGTACGGCTATGAGGAATATATGCCCTATCTGTACAATCTGGACTATGCCATGTATGGGACACTGGGTGTGCCGCTGTACCGGACGCACACATGCTTCGGGGACGGTGATTATTGCGACTTCTCTGTCAAGCCCGGCGCGGAAATCCTGAAGGCATGGCCGCCGGTATTCATGCAGGAGAAGGGCTGCAAGTAATTGGAGTAAAGCCTTCGCTTTGATGCGAGCGCTGTGTTAGTGGTTTTGAGAACTTTTCACTGTCAAGAAAATAAAAAACAGCAAAAAAACAGAGCCTTTCTTGCCAGATACTCGATAAACCACTTATAATAACAAGGAAGCTGCGGCCAATAGCCACAGCGACGACAATAACTTTGGGAGGAAATCTTATGAAGCGTTTGCTTTGCCTGGCCCTGGTCCTGGCTATGGCTTTCACCCTGTGCGTATCCGCAGGTGCCGAGGGCAAGACCCTGACCTGGGCCCGCGGCTATGAGTCCACCTCTCTGGACCCCGCGGAATCTGCCGATGATGAATCCAACAACATCGTCAGCTACACCACCGAGGGTCTGGTCCGCATCCTGAACGGCGAGGTCATTCCCGGCATTGCCGAGAGCTGGACCGCCAATGAGGACAACACCGTTTTCACCTTCACCCTGCGCGACAGCGTGTGGAGCGATGGTACCCCCGTGACCGCGGAGGATTTCGTGTACTCCTTCTTCCGCCTGATCGATCCCGACGCCGGCCATTCCCAGGCGGATACCGGTTATTGCGTGGCCAACGCCGAGGCCTATGCCGCCGGTGAAGCCGCTGCCGAGGACGTGGGCTATAAGGCCATCGATGAGAAGACCATCGAGATCACCTTCGCCGCCACCGGCCTGGAGAACCTGTACCTGGTTGCCAGCAATGCCTTCCATCCCGTGAAGAAGGAATTCGTGGAGGCCGCCGGCGAAGCCTATGGCTCCACCAAGGATACCGTGCTGGGCAATGGTCCCTTCGTCATCGCCGAGTGGTCCCATGAGTCCCAGCTGGTGCTGGAGAAGAACCCCAGCTACTGGAACGCCGACGCCATCAAGCTGGACCAGCTGGTGGGTATGTGCAACGTGTCCGGCTCCACTGCCATGGAAATGATGGAGACCGGCATGATCGACCTGGCTGCCTTCTCCGATCCCACCTATTATGAGGAGCTCTACGATCTGGGCTTTGAGGGCATCACCTACACCAACACCGACCAGTTCATCCAGATCAACCAGAACGGCCACAGCGAAGAGGCCGGCCGGTTCCTGTCCAACGTGAACTTCCGCCGCGCCCTGAGCTATGCCATCGACCGTACCGCCCTGGTCAACACCGTGATGCTGGGTCAGACCCCCGCCTACCGCGCGGTGGACCCCGACGCCACCGGCGTAGAGGGCAAGTTCGTGGATGAGTATCCCGTGGAGGAGACCATCAATGTGACCGCCGATGCCGAGAAGGCCCAGGCTTACCTGGCTGCCGCTCTGGAAGAGCTGGGCGCCACCATTGAGGATGTTCCCGAGTTCACCATGCTGTGCTACGATACCCAGGGCAACCTGACCAAGCTGCAGGCCGTGCAGGATATGCTGCGCTCCGTGCTGGGCATCACCTGTGTGATCGATCCCCAGCCCATCCAGCAGATGATCGCCAAGGTGTACAGCGGCGACTTTGACTTCTGGACCGGCGGCGTGGCCATCGGCACCATGGATGTGGCCTCCAGCGGCGGCATGTACTCCTACTGGGACGCCAACGATCCCGACTCCCTGTTTGGCTACACCAACACCACCTATGCCGATCTGCTGGATGTGGCACAGCAGGCCACCGATCTGAAGACCCGCTGCGACGCTATTGCCGAGATCGAGAAGATCTTCATCGACGAAGTGCCCACCCTGCTGCTGACCTGGCAGACCAGCAATGTGGTCTATCGCTCCGGCATCGTGATTACCAGCGTGGACGCCAGCTATGGCGCCGACCTGGCCTTTGCCGACATCCAGTAATCCCTTTCAATCTTCACAACAGGCCGGATCGCGCTTGCATCCGGCCTGTCTCTCTTTGTTCCGGTTTTTAAAGCACTCACCTGGAGGAAAAACACTATGAAGGATATGGCCCGCTATATTCTCAAAAAGGTCGGCATCGCCGTGCTCACCGTGTTCGTGCTGGCCACCATCACCTTTTTCCTGTCCAAGCTGCTGCCGGGCGATCCCTTCCTGAATGAGAAGGTCCCGGTCTCCGTGCAGGAAAAGCAGCGTGCCTACTACGGCCTGGATAAGCCGGTCATCCAGCAGTACTTTACCTATATGGGCAATCTGCTGCAGGGGGACCTGGGCACCTCCATCAAGTATGTGGGCCGCAGCGTGTGGGATATCATTGCCGAGTTCTTTCCGGTATCGGCATAGCTGGGCCTGATCTCCCTGGTGTTTGCGTAGGTCGTGGGCATCCTGTTCGGCATCCTGTGCGCCCAGTTCCGGAACAGGTGGCCGGACTATGTGCTGATGGTCTTTGCCATCCTGGGCATCGCGCTGCCCAGTATGGTCTTGGGACCGCTGCTGCGCTATCTCTTTGCCGTCGAGCTGAAGCTGTTGCCTGTGGGCGGCTGGGGAACGATCCAGCAGATCATCATGCCGGCCTTTGTGCTGGGCCTGGGGACCATCGCCGGCAATACGCGCTCCATGCGCGCCTGCATGCTGGCCGTGACCACCCAGGACTATGTGAAGACCGCCCGGGCCAAGGGCATGTCTCCCGTCCGGGTGGTGCTCAAGCATGAGCTGAAGAACTCCCTGGTGCCCATGCTGGCCAACCTGGGCCCGATGATTGCCGGCGTGCTGATGGGCTCCTTCGTGGTGGAACAGATCTTCGTGGTGCCCGGTCTGGGAAAGCATTTTGTGAACGCGGTATCCACCCTGGACTATCCGCTGATCATGGGGCTGACCATCTTCTATGGCACCTTCCTGGTGGTCATGAACCTGCTGGTGGATATCCTGTACGGCCTGGTGGACCCGCGCATCCGCGTGAACTGACAGAAGGAGGGAAAGACAATGACGCTGAATCGCAACAAGAGCGTGGACCTGGATTTCTCTCCGCTGGATCCTTCCGCCCTCAGCGGGGAAGAGATGGCCCGCCCGGAAACGACCTACTTCAAAGATGTATGGCGCAACTTCCGCAAGCGCAAGACGGCCATGGTCTCCCTGGTCATCCTGGGCCTGCTGGTGTTCATGGTGCTGTTCGGGCCCTTCATGCAGCCCTATGACTACTACTCCAATGATTACAACGCCTCCAACATGGCCCCCAGCGCCGAGCACTGGTTCGGTACGGACGTGCTGGGCCGTGACCTGTGGACCCGCGTGTGGGTCGGCGGCCGCGTATCCCTGCTGATCGCCATCCTGGCCACCATCATCCCCTACGCGGTGGGCATGGCGGTGGGCGGCGTGTCCGGCTACTTCGGCGGCAAGGTGGATATGATCATCATGCGCACCATCGATGTGCTGATGGGCATCCCCTCCCTGATCTATGATATTTTGCTGATCATGGTGCTGGGCAGCGGCAACATCTCCACGCTGATCATCGCCTTCTCGATCACCGGCTGGATGGGCAGCGCCCGAACGACCCGCGGCCTGGTGCTGCAGATGCGCAGCCGGGAGTTCGTGATGGCCAGCGAGACCCTGGGCGCCTCGTCCAGGCGGGTCATCTTCCGGCACCTGATCCCCAACACCCTGGGCATCATCATCGTGGGCATGACCATGAGCATTCCCAGCGTGATCTTCTCCGAGGCCTTCCTGAGCTTCATCGGCCTGGGCATCACGCCCCCTAATCCCTCCTGGGGCCAGCTGATCAAGGACGCCAGCGAGGTCTTCAAGAAGTATCCCTACCAGTTCATCATTCCGTGCTTTTTTGTCAGCCTGACCATGCTGTGCTTCAACCTGCTGGGAGACGGCCTGCGCGACGCGCTGGATCCCAAGCTGCGCTCTTAAGGGAGGATGGAAACGATGAGTGAACACCTGCTTTCCGTCAAGGATCTGGCGGTTTCCTTCTTCACCTACGCGGGCGAGGTCCAGGCCGTGCGCGGCGTGACCTGGCACCTGGACAAGCACGAGACTATCTCCATCGTGGGCGAGAGCGGCTGCGGCAAGAGCGTTTCCATCCAGACCGTGATGGGCCTGCTGCAGAAGCCCGGCCGGGTGGTGGGCGGCAGCGTGGATTTCGACGGCGTGGATATGCTGTCACTGACGCCCAAGCAGCTGCGGGCCGTGCAGGGCAACCGCATGAGCATGATCTTCCAGGATCCGCTGTCCTATCTGAACCCCACCATGCGCGTGGGAGAGCAGATCGCCGAGGGCTATCGCCTGCACAACAAGGTCACCCGCGCGGAGGCTGAGCGGCGGGTGATGGAGATCATGCGGCTGGTCTCCTTCCCGGAGCCGGAGCGCAACATGAAGGCCTATCCGCACCAGCTGTCCGGCGGCATGCGCCAGCGCATCATGGTGGCCATGGCGCTGATCACCAATCCCCAGGTGCTGTTCGCCGATGAGCCTACCACAGCCTTGGATGTGACCATTCAGGCGCAGATCATCGAGCTGATGAACGAGCTGAAGGAGAAGCTGGATACCTCCATCGTGCTGATCACTCATGACCTGGGTGTGGTGGCCAACATGGCCCAGCGCATCTACGTGATGTACGCGGGCAAGATCGTCGAGCACGGCGACGCCCGCACCATCTTCCATGCCCCGAAGCATCCCTACACCTGGGGCCTGCTGAATTCGGTGCCCCGCCTGGATCAGCAGAGCAACAAGGATTTCTTCTTCATCCCCGGCACACCGCCTGATCTGCTGGCTCCGCCGGTGGGCTGCCCCTTTGCCGCCCGCTGCCGGTACGCCACCAAACAGTGTGCCCTGACGCCTCCGCCCCGCTTCGATTTTGAGGAACGGGACCATTACGCCAGCTGCTGGCTGTATCATCCCCAGGCGAAGGAAGCGCTGGACCGTGCGCTGCAGGAGAGGAGGAAGCCGGAATGAGCGAGGTATTGCTGGAGTGCCGGGATCTGTGCAAGTCCTTTGAGGTCAAGGGCAAAGGCACCCTGACCGCGGTCAATCATGTGAACCTGACCATCCACAGGGGGGAGACCGTGGGCCTGGTGGGCGAGAGCGGCTGCGGCAAGACCACCCTGGGCCGCACCATCATGAAGCTGTACGAGCCCAACGGCGGCCAGGTACTCTATCAGGGCAAGGACATCGCCGCCATGAACCGGAAGGAAGCGCTGAACTACCGTAAGGATGTGCAGATGATCTTCCAGGATCCCTATGCCTCCCTGGACCCGCTGAACGTGGTCAGTCAGTCCATCGCGGAAGGTCTGGAGATCCATCATATGGGCAACAAGGCGGAGCGCCATGCCCGGGTGCTGGAGCTGCTGGAGATGGTGGGCCTGAACAAGGAGCATGCCAACCGCTTCCCGCACGAGTTCTCCGGCGGTCAGCGCCAGCGCATCGGCATTGCCCGGGCCCTGGCGGTGGAGCCAAAGCTGATCGTCTGCGATGAGCCGATCTCCGCTCTGGACGTGTCCATCCAGGCTCAGGTGGTCAATCTGCTCATGCGGCTGCAGAAGGAGATGGGCCTGTCCTACCTGTTCATCACCCATGATCTGTCCATGGTGAAGGCCATCTCCAACCGCATCGCCGTGATGTACCTGGGCTCCCTGGTGGAGCTGGCCCCGGCGGAGACGCTGTATGAGGACCATCGCCACCCCTACACCCAGGCGCTGCTGTCCGCCATCCCGATCCCGGATCCGGACATCGAGGCGGAGCGCCGCCGCATCCTGCTCAAGGGCGATATCCCCTCTCCGGTGAATCTGGGGGCGGGATGTCCCTTTGCCGGGCGCTGCCCCTATGCTACGGAGCAGTGCCGCCAGGCGGCACCCAAGCTGCAGCAGGTGGCGCCGGAGCACTTCGTGGCCTGCCACTATCCGGAGCGCCGCGGTATGAAGGGCTGACCCTGCCCAAGCGATTTTACTCTGTGAAAAGGAGTCCCTATGCTGACCAGATCTGTTACCGACAGCCTGCTCCAATATGCCCTGGACCGGGGAGCGGACTTTGCCGAGCTTTTCTTTGAGGACAAGGACGACACCACCATCAATTATGACGGCCAGGTGGACAGCGTCGCCTGCATCCGCACCTATGGTGTGGGCCTGTATCTCATCAGGGATACCCGCTCGGCCTATGTTTATCTGAATGACCTGACGGACAGCGGCCTGCGGGGCGCGGTGGACCGGGCCGCGGCGCTGCTGGGTCTGGAGAGGTGCGGCACGACACGGCTGGGCGCTTCCCATACGCTGGATCTGACGGATCCCTGCCCGGTGGCTGTCTATCCCGGGGAGGTGGGCCACGCCGAGAAGATCGCGCTGCTGACCGACGCCGACCGGGCGGGCCGGGCACAGTCCGCCTCTGTGCACGGGCTGAAGCTGACCTGGTTCGACCGGGATCAGCGGGTGACCATTGCCAACACCGAGGGGCTGTGGACCGAGGACCGTCGCGTGAACTGCCGGATGCGCTTCATTCCGGTCATCAGCAATACGCACGGCACGGCCAGCACCTTCTCGGAGTACTGCGCCGCGGCGGGCATCGAGAGCTTCCGGGACGGCCTGTATCTGAACCGGCTGCGTGACCAGATCAACAACCTGGAGGAGTCCATCACCGCGGTGGAGGCGCCCAGCGCCCGGGTCCCGGTGGTACTGGAGGCCGGCGGCTGCACCGGCACCTTCTTCCACGAGGCCTGCGGGCATCAGCTGGAGACCACCGCCCTGCAGCGGGACAGCATCTTCTGGGACAAGCGTGGCTAGCTGATCGCCTCCCCGAAGGTGAACGTGATCGACGACGGCACCGTGCCCGGCATGTACGGCTCTGCCCGCATCGATGACGAGGGCATGCCGCGACAGAAGAATGTGCTCATTGAGCATGGCGTTCTTAAGGGCTATATGGCGGACCGCATTGGCGCGAAGAGGCTGCACCTGGAGCGCACCGGCAGCGGACGCCGACAGGACTATGCCCACGCGCCGGGGGCCCGCATGACCAATACCTATCTGGCTGCGGGGGACGATGACGACGAGGCCATGCTCCGGGAGCTGGATGAGGGCCTCTACGTAACCGAGATCGGCGGCGGTACCGGCGGGCGGGAGTTCACCCTGCTGGCTGCCACGGCCTATTGGGTAAAGCATGGTGAGATCGTGGCGCGGGTAAAGGGCGCAACGCTGCTGGGACGCGGCGACGAGACCATGCTCAAGATCGACCGGGTCGGCCGGCGGTTTGTGAAGGAGCAGGGCGGCGGCTCGTTCTGCGGGGCCGATTCCGGCTTCATTCCAACCACCACCTCCGGCCCGCGCATGCGCATTGCCGAGATGGTGGTCGGCGGAAAGGGAGGCAAGCTATGATCCGGCTGACATCCTATGAGCAGGCCTTTGCCCGGCTTCCGGAGGGCATCCGGGAGGCTGAGGTGAACGCCGAGCGCCGCAATGTGACCAAGCTGTATGTGGCCCGCGGCGCCATCCAGGGCAGCGAGGCCTATGTGCAGACCAAGTACTACGTGCGCGCCTCCGGGGAGCGCACCGGCATGGTCTACACCGAAAACCCAGAGGAGGATGCCACCCAAGTGCTGCAGCGCGCCATGCGCAACGCCGCCTTCGCCACCTCCACCGAACCGGAATCCATGAACACCGGCTGGGCGCCGCAGCATGTGACGGACACGCC
>R05__coassemble_742_pt1 | contig 13568 bp, 9 predicted proteins | sample R05__metabat2_low_PE_043 | metagenome-assembled genome bin R05 | reverse complement strand
CTGCCTGCCGGAGATCTCGTCAAAGACGGTCAGCAGGGCCATCTGGATGAGGCAGCGGCAATAGGGGTAGGCGATGGCGCTGCCCTGGCGGATGCGGTCGATGATCTCATCCACGATGGCACGGAGACGATCAATGGTCTCCTCCGTCATGCGGAAGCTGAACTGATGCCGGGCAATGATGTCCTCCAGGATGGCATCCATGCGGAAATGCCCGTCGCTCATGGAGCGGAAGCAGGACTCGGTGGTGTAGAAATACAGGCGCTCGTAGGGTACCTCCGCGTTGCGGATCATGATGCGGTGCATGGAACCGGGCGGAAAGATCAGGAAATCGCCCGGGGAAAGATCATAGGTGTGGTTCTCCATCTGGATGGACGCGCTGCCGCCCAGGAACATGTAGAATTCGTAGAACTCGTGGGCATGGAAGCGGGCGCTTTTCCAGCGCTCGTCCCGTTTATGGTAGGCCTCGAATTCATGGTCTTCGGGCATGTACTCCCGGTCCTGCCAGATATTGACCTCTGCCATGGAATGCCTCCTTGTATGGGAAAAGATTGTTGAAAGTGCTTACAAAAATCGTGAAAGGTGTATCAAAAGGCGATTATCCGGCCGAAAAGATAAGTGGTTCACGATGATTGTACAGCAAAAAACACAATGATGCAAGCACAATTTGCAATTGAAGCGGGCGGCGGGATGTGTTATGCTTTGTACAACAGCTTTTGTTTCGTTTTCCCATCCCCGAAATCAAAGGAGGCGGTTATCCCAGTGAGCACCACCACCAAGAAGCGCAAGCGCAGTGGCCTGGCCAAGGCGTGGCGCAACTACAAGTATCTGTACCTGATGCTTGTGATCCCGATCGCGATCTATATCGTCTTCCGGTATGCTCCGCTGACCGGCCTGCAGGTCGCCTTCAAGGACTACAACATGTTCAAGGGCATGTGGGCCAGCAAGTGGGTCGGCTTCAAGTACTTTGAGGAGGTCTTCTCGGCGCCCAAGTTCTGGCTGGCCCTGAAGAACACCGTCCTGCTGAACCTGTGGGACCTGATCTTCGGCTTCCCGGTGCCCATCATCCTGGCCATCATGCTGTACGAGATGCGCTCGGTGACCTGGAAGCGCGTTGCGCAGACCATCCTGTATCTGCCCCACTTCCTGTCCTGGATCATTATCGGCGGTCTGGTGAACCAGATGTTCAACTCCACCGGTATGATCAACATGATCATCAAGAACATCACCGGCTCAACGGTCAACTTCCTGACGAACGAGACCAACTGGGTCATCCTGTATGTGGCCACCGGTATCTGGCAGAGCGCCGGCTGGGGCACCATCATCTACCTGGCCGCCATCTCCGGTGTGAATACCGAGCTGTATGAGGCCGCCGAGGTGGACGGCTGCGGCCGCATGAAGCGTATCTGGCACGTGACCATCCCCTGCATCATGCCGACCATCCTGACGATGCTGATCCTGCAGCTGGGCCGCATGGTGGGCATCGGCTTCGAACGTCCCTACGTTATGGCCAACGACATGGTCCGCAACGTGTCCGAAGTGACCGCGACCTACGTGTATACCATGGGTATCAAAAATGCCCGCTATCCGTTCTCCACGGCCGTTGACCTGTTCGGCTCCCTGGTGAACATGATGTTCCTGGTGGCTGCCAACACGGCGACCAAGAAGCTGGGTGAAGGAGGTCTGTGGTAATGGCAACGAAAGCAGTCGCTCCCAAGAAGCCCGGCACCGCCAAGGGCCGCCGCTACCTCGGCTCCGAGATCGTCTTCAATATCATCATCCTGCTGTGCGTGCTGGCGTGCATCATCCCCATCCTGCATGTGGTGGCGCTGTCCATGTCCGGCCGCGAGGCGGTCATCTCCAATTCCGTCTTCCTGCTGCCCAAGGACATCAGCTGGTCGGCCTACCAGTCCGTATTCACTGATTCCACCATGATCCGCGCCCTGTGGTATTCGGTGGCGCTGACCATCGGCTACACCCTGCTTGCTATGGTGACCTCCATCCTGCTGGCTTACCCGCTGAGCAAGAATTATCTGCCCGGCGGCAAGGTGCTGATGATCTTCATCCTGATCCCCATGTACTTCACCGGCGGCACCATCGCCAACTACCTGTGGGTCAAGCAGCTGAACATGATCGATACGGTGTGGTCGCTGATCTTCCCCATCCTGATCTCCACCTATAACTGTATCATCCTGAAGAACTTCTTCACCTCCATCCCCTCCTCGCTGGAGGAATCCGCCAGGCTGGACGGCTGCAATGACTTCCAGATCCTGATCAAGATCTACCTGCCCCTGTCCACCGCTTCCCTGGCGACCATCGCCCTGTTCTACGCGGTGTCCCGCTGGAACGGCTTCGCGGACGTTCGTTACTATATCAACTCCACCAAGTATTTCACCCTGCAGATGAAGCTGTATCAGGTGGTGTTCAATGCCACCGATACCTCCGTCACCGCGGTGGAGGGCGGCAAGAACGCCGTGCTGTCCGAGACCATCCGTGCCGCTGCCATCGTGTTCTCCACGGTTCCGATCATTATCGTGTATCCGTTCCTGCAGAAGTACTTCGTACAGGGCGTGATGATCGGCGCTGTGAAGGAGTGATCCCATTCTGTTCCTTATCAGCCGGATCTGGCTGACAAAATAATAAGGAGGTAGCCCCATGAAGAAACTGCTCTCTCTGGTCCTGGTACTGGCCATGTGCCTGTCCCTGGTCGCTGTTTCCGCTTCCGCGGAGAGCGAAGTGTACCGCTTCGACAACGAAGTCACCATCAAGGTGTCCGTGTTCGACCGCGGCTCTACCGGCAATACCCCTGCTGACGACAACGCCTGGACCAAGTGGATCCAGGAGAACTTCGGCGATCCCCGCAACATCAAGATCGAGTGGGTCGTCATCCCCCGTTCTGAGGAAGAGTCCAAGCTGAACATCCTGATGGCCGATGCCGGCTCCGCCCCCACCCTGGCCTTCACCTACAACGAAGCCCTGGTGACCAACTTTGTGGCACAGGGCGGCCTGTATGAGCTGTCCGATTACATCGAGCAGTATGGCCAGACCCTGAAGGCCTTCCTGGGCGAAGACGTTCTGGCTGCCGGCGTCTACAACGGCGGTCAGTACGCCGTGGCGGCCCGCCGTGTGGTCGTTGCCACCCAGGGCATGTTCATCCGTGAGGACTGGCTGGAGGAGCTGGGCCTGTCCATGCCCACTACCCGCGAAGAGTTCTACAACTGCCTGGTTGCCTTCAAGGAAGCCAAGCCCGACTGCATCCCCTACGCCATGAATAACGACCTGCGCAGCCACAGCCCGCTGATGTACTCCTTCATCCAGGACATCAACGACGAGCGCACCCTGGCCTGCGTGCCTCAGGTGAAGTGGAACGGCTACAAGGACTATGTGGTGTTCCTGAACAAGCTGTATCATGAAGGCCTGATCTCCCCCGACTTCGCCACCGACAATGATGACACCATGTATGGCTATGTGACCTCCGGCAAGGCCGGCGGCTACACCTACAACTACGACCATCCCATCCGCGTGTCTCCCGGCATCCTGTCCTCCCTGCGCGCCTATGAGCCCGATGCCAAGCTGAGCCCCCTGAACTGCTTCGAGTCCGTGACCGACTCCACCAAGTACTATCATGAGTCCTACAGCCCCGCCGGCCTGCAGATCTTCATCCCCGTGTACGCCACCGAGGATCAGGCCAAGGCTGCCGTGATGTATCTGGACTGGCTGTGCGACGCCGACACCATCTACTTCCTGCAGAATGGTATCGAGGGCGAGACCTACGACCTGAACGAGGAAGGCATCCCGGTCGTGAAGGACGTGGAGGGTGACTGGCACTTCAACTCCATGCAGAACATCGACTACACCCTGACCGTCAATGGCCAGTATCTGGCGGACGAGAGCCTGCTGATCGCCGCTCAGGCGACCTCCTATCAGGGTCTGGCTGACCTGTTCGAGGAAGAGTACATCGTTGGCAACACCGACCTGATCCTGGGCACCAACGTGCACTTTGACCGCGTGCTGGAAGCCAACTCCATGTACAACACCTCTCTGGTGGCCTTCCAGAGGGAGCTGCTGACCAAGTGCACCATGGCCGATCCCGACCAGTGCGAAGCCCTGTTCGACTCCCTGGTGGAGGAGTACATGGAAATGGGCGGCCAGGCTGTGATGGAAGAGAAGCTGGCTGCCTGGGACGCCAACCACTGATGCGGTTGACAAACACTGTCCTGTGACCTAAAATGTCCTGGGGCCGTCGTGAAAACGGCGGCCCCGTTCTTTATGAAAAGGGCAGACCACATATTTTATCAACGGAGGTAAGGTACCATGATTCGTGTAGCTATCATCGGTCTGGGCAACATTTCCTATGCTCATCTGATGGCCTGGACCACCTTCCCGGAGCGCGCCAAGGTCGTCGCCATGTGCGATATCATTCCGGAAAAGGCCGAGAAGCGCGCCAAGGAATTCGGCATTGACTGTGACATCGTGGACGATCACCACAAGCTGCTGGATCGGGACGACATCGATCTGTTCGACGTCTGCACGCCGCCTTATGTGCACGCCGAGATCTCCATCAACGCCCTGAATGCCGGCAAGCATGTCATCTGCGAGAAGCCCATGGCCGCCTCCCTGGAGGAGTGCGACGCCATGATGGAGGCCGCCAAGCGCAGCGGCAAGCTGTTCTCCTCCATCGCCCAGAACCGCTTCCGTACCTCCATCGCCAACCTGAAGGCCCTGCTGGACAGCGGCATCGCCGGTGAGGTGAAGCACTTCAACGTGGACTCCTTCTGGTGGCGCGGACACTGCTACTATGACCTGTGGTGGCGCGGAACCTGGGAGAAGGAAGGCGGCGGCTGCACCCTGAACCATGCCGTCCACCATATCGACATGCTGGGCTGGATGATGGGCCTGCCGGACGAGGTGACCAGCATCCTGACCAACACCAGCCACGACAACGCCGAGATCGAGGACCTGTCCGTGTCCGTGATGCGGTACGGCAAGGCCCTGGCCACCGTGACCGCCTCCGTGGTGCATCACGGGGAGGAACAGAGCCTGGTGGTGCAGTGTGCCGACGCCCGCATCTCCGCCCCCTTCAGGACCTGTGCCTCCATCAGCAAGCCCAACGGCTTCCCCATCGAGAACCCCGAGCTGGAGAAGAAGATCACCGACCTGTACAACAGCCTGCCCGAGGTGAAGTACGAGGGCCATGTGGGCCAGATCGACAATGTGCTGACCTGCCTGGAGAACGGCAATATGACGCCCGCCATCACCGGCGTGGACGGCCGCCGCACCATCGAGCTGATCACCGCCATCTACAAGTCCGGCTCCACCGGCAAGACCGTGAAGCTGCCCCTGGCCAAGGATGATCCCTTCTACACCGTGGCCGGCATCCAGGCCAATGTGCCCCACTTCTATGAGAAGGCTGCCAGCGTGATCGACCTGGGCAGCAACGAGAGCATCACGGTGGGCACCGATAAGAAGTAAGGAGTGAAACCGCTATGCAGAAGTCTGACGGTATGAATTATGCCCCCAAGGGCAAGCCGATGCCGGTGGTGAAGCCCGGCGAGTTCGTGTTCTCCGCCATTGCCCTGGACCATGGCCATATCTACGGCATGTGCAATGGCCTGACCGAGGCCGGCGCCACCCTGAAGTATGTGTATGACCCCGATCCCGCCAAGGTGGAGCGCTTCCTGAAGGTGTTCCCGCAGGCCATCGCCGCCGAGAGCGAGGAGCAGGTGCTGAACGATCCGGAAACGAAGCTGATCGCCGGCGCCGCCGTGACCAGTGAGCGCTGCCCCCTGGGCCTGCGCGCCATTGCCCATGGCAAGGACTACTTCACCGACAAGGCGCCCCTGACCACCATGGAGCAGCTGGAGGCCGCCCGCAAGGCCACTGCCGAGACCGGCCTGAAGTATATGTGCTATTATTCCGAGCGCCTGCACGTGGAGTCCGCTGTGTTCGCCGGTCAGCTGGTGGAGCAGGGCGCCATCGGCAAGGTCATCCATATCGATGGCTTTGGTCCGCACCGCATCGGCGCAAGGGAGAGCCGCCCCGACTGGTTCTTTGAGGAAGAGAAGTACGGCGGCATCCTGTGTGACATCGGCTCCCACCAGATCGAGCAGTTCCTGTTCTACACCGGCAACGATGACGCCAAGGTGCAGTTCAGCCGCATTGCCAATTATGCCCATCCCGAGGTACCCGGCCTGAACGACTGGGGTGACTGCTCCATCGTGGGTGCCAACGGCGCGACCCATTACTTCCGCGTGGACTGGTTCACGCCGGACAAGCTGCGCACCTGGGGCGACGGCCGCACCTTCATCATCGGTACCGAGGGCTACATCGAGCTGCGCAAGTATGTGAACGTGGCCACCGAGACCGACGAGGGCGACCATGTGTTCCTGGTGAACAAGGACGGCGAGCAGCACTTCAATGTCAGCGGCAAGGTGGGCTATCCCTTCTTCGGCCAGCTGATCCTGGACTGCATCAACCGCACCGAGAATGCCATGACGCAGGAGCATTGCTTCAAGGCCGCCGAGCTGTGCGTGCAGGCCCAGAAGCAGGCCGTGCGCATTGGCAAGCCGGGACAGATCCTGGGATAATTCGCGAAAACAAGGGCTACCGCAGATGCGAAAGGTCTGCGGCAGCCCTTTTACGGCAGACGGAGATCAGATGAAAATCCACGGGCGGGGAAGGAAGGAAGAGACATTCATGCAGGATCGGTCGATGAGGGTTTTCTGTGTCGGAAATGGCTGCGCGGCGCCCTGCGACAGCACGGCGTTCGATCGGAAAGAAGCGGAGAAGGTGCTGCGCATCCACAGGATGACACCGGGCTATACCAAGACGCCCATGGTCGTGCTCGGGGATCTGGCGCGGCGGGGCGGCGTGAAGGCGGTCCTGGTAAAGGATGAGTCCGAACGCTTTGGCCTGAAGGCTTTTAAAGGTCTGGGCGGCATCTGCGCGATGTTCCGTATCCTGTGCAGGGAGCTCGGGCTGGACCCTGCGGAGACCACGCTGGATACATTGCGCTCCGGCCCCCGGGCGGAGCAGATCAAAAAAATGGTCTTTATTACCACAACGGACGGAAATCACGGCAAGGGAGTATCCTGGGCAGCCGGGATCTTTGGCTGCCGCGCCCTGGTCTATATGCCGCGGGGATCGGCGGAGGCGCGGGCGCAGGCCATTCGTGAGGCGGGCAATGCGGAGGTGGAGATCACCGGCCTGCGGTATGATGACTGTGTGGTCATGACCCGGGAGCTGGCGGAGAAGAACGGATGGTATCTGATCCAGGATACCTCCTGGGAGGGCTATGAGCAGGTCCCGCTATGGATCATGCAGGGATACCTGACCATGGTTACCGAAGCGGCGGACCAGCTGTCGGCTATGGGCTTTACGGCACCGACCCATCTTTTTTTGAAGGCGGGCGTAGGCTCCATGGCGGGCGCGGTCGCCGCGGCCGCTGTCAACCGCTGGCCGGACAGGAAGCCGGTCATTTCGGTGGTCGAGCCGGAGACTGTGGCCTGCTTTTATGAGTCCTTCCTCCGAGGTGACGGTAAGCCCCATCAAGCGCAGGGCTCCTGCGAGACCATCATGGCGGGGCTGAACTGCGCGGTCCCCTGTACGCTGGGCTGGGAACAGCTTCGGGCGCATGCCTCCTGTGCGTTCGCGGTCAGCGATGAGGTGACCAGGCTCGGGATGCGCCTTCTGGCACGGGAGCGGGTGGTCTCCGGCGAATCCGGTGCGGTCACCACCGGTCTGACGGCGTTCCTGCTGATGACAGAGGAAGGACGCCCCCTGAAGGAAAAGCTGGGGATCAACGAGGAGTCTGTGATCCTGTGCCTGAACACTGAGGGGGATACCGACCCGGAAAATTACAGAGCGATCATTACAAACGGTTTGGCTGATCCGCTTTTTATGATATGACTAAAAACAGGATTACTTGCGAAGGGCGCGTCCGAGGCTGTTTTGCCGGATGACGCCCTTTTCCAGCGCAATTTTTCCACCGATGAGCACCAGCTCGATGCCCTCCGGCGGGAGCAGCGGCTCCGTGAAGGTGGCGCGGTCACAAACGGTCTCCGGATCGAAGAGGACCACGTCCGCGTCCGCGCCGACACGGAGCGTGCCCTTTTGCGGAAAGCCCAGCCGTTGGGCAGGCAGGGCGGTCATCTTGCGGATGGCGTCGTACAGGCTCAGCCTGCCTTCCCGGACAGACCGTCCCAGCACGCGGGGAAAGGTCCCGGCGGCCCGGGGATGGCCCTGGCCGTGATCCAGAATGCCGTCGCTGGCGATCATGACGGAAGGATGGGCCAGCGCCAGGTCCACCTCGGCCGGTCGCATGACATGGCAGACGGTCAGAGCATCCGGGTCGTGGACGCGCATCCAGCGGAAGCTTTCTTCGTTGGCGCGCTGTCCCTTCCAGGGGCCGGAGGAGAACTCCAGCACCTCATAGCCGCAGGCGTAACGATCCAGCCACCCGTCATCGTAGGTGGTGGCGCCGATCTCGGTGGAGAAGGCGTCATAGGGATAGCAGTCCAGCATCACATCCAGGCCGCTCATCCGCAGACTGTCCGTCTGCCGCAGGACCTGCTCCATCTGTCCGAAGCCGGCCATGCTGCCGATGTGGGAGATCTGCAGGGGCAGATCATAGCATTGCGCGGCGCCGGCCATTTCGTCAATGGCGGAGAAAATGTATTCCGCGTCGTTGCGGACGTGGGAAGCGATCAGCCGGTGCCGGCTTTGGCAGCGGGCGGCGGCGCGGTAGAATTCGTCCCGCTCCGTGCCGGGAACGTACCGCAGCCCGAAGGAAACGCCTACGCAGCCGGCATCCAGCGCTTTGTCCAGGAGGGATTCCATGCGGCGCGTCTGTTCCTCGGTGGCTGCGGCGTATTTGTCCGTGACGCCGGCGGCCTGACGGGCCCAGGAATGTCCGGCATACAGGGCGACGTGCACCGGAGCGCCGTCGCGGTCGATCAGGTCCAGATACTCAGTCGGATCCCAGACATTGCTGCCGCAGTTTCCGCCCACGGCGGTGGTCACACCCATCCGCAGCATGCAGTCGAAGATACAGAAATCAACGGAGCCGTCCGGTCCGACGGGATCCTCATGCATATGAATATCGATGAAGCCGGGACAAACGACGCGCCCGGCGGCGTCAATGACGCGGTCTGCCTGTGGTTCTTCCGTACCGACCCAGGCGACCTTTCCGCCCCGGAGCAGCAGATTCAGCCTTGCGTCGGTATGCGTTGCGGGATCGATCAGCCGTCCGCCCCGGATCAATACGGAATCCATCCTGTGATTCACACCCTTTATTCGACAGTACTCAGTGGAGGGTAATGAGGCCTTCCCGGCAGGCGGTCAGCAGATCCTTCAGGTCGGTCACCTTTTCCTGGCGGCGGCGGCCGTTATCGGTATCCCGCACCAGCAGACGGTGGCTGTACCGGGCAAACTCGAAGGACTGGGACTGGATATCCGCGTCCTTGCGCAAAGCCTCGTTCAGACTGGTGAAGGGCTGATGGGACATGAGCCGCATGCCGTGGCTGTTGGAGATCAGCGTATAGCCCGCGATGCCGGTGGTCTTCTGATAGGCCCGACAGAAGCCGCCGTCGATGACCACCAGCCTGCCGCCGGCCTTCAGCGGGCTTTCTCCCTGGATGACCCGGATGGGCGTGTGGCCGTTGATGATGCGGCTGTCCGCCCCCTCCAGGCCGAATTCGCGAAGGATTCTGACGCAGGCCTCTTCCTGATTGTACCAGGTGTAATAGGGATTGCGCGGCTCCTCCCAGGCGGCCTTGTCCGCGATAAAGAAGCGCTGGAAGGTCTTGATCTTTCTGCCGCACAGGGGAGAATCCGTGCCGCACCACAGGTACCACATGAAGTCCAGGGCATCCTGCCGGCCGGTATAGAAGGCACGGCGGGCCATCTGGTCGGCATGATCCATCAGCGCCCGGCCGGACAGCTCCTTTCCGGCCAGACGCTTCTTCAGCAGGGAACCGTCCTCGTTCAGGGGAACGCAGCCATGGAGCAGCAGGTTGCCGTTGAAGCAGCGGTACAGCCAGCCGCGCCGGTACAGGAAAGCGATATGCTCCCTCAGACGATAGCTCTGCAGGAAGGCATCCCGCAGGTCATGTACCAGCCGGGCTTCCTCCTCTGTCAGGGCGTAGGGATCTTCGGCCTTTACTGTGGGCATTGCAAGGAGCTTCACGGGCCAGACTGTCCCGTCGATCTCCACGGTGCCGTCATGGATCCGGTGCAGCAGCAGGCGGTCTTCCATGCCGAAATCCGGATTGCGGCGGATCAGCTGGCCCTCCAGCTTGAACATAATGATGGTGATGGCGTTCAGGGCGGCGGCGGTGGGATCCAGATCGGGATACAGCTTTTCGGCAAAGAGCATCAGGGCGCGCAGCGGGATGCCGTAGCCACGCTCCAGGATCTCCGTGTTGTTGTAGGCCAGGGAGTTGCGCACCACGCCAGCGATGCAGGTCTCGCAGCCGCCGGCCGCGCCCATCCAAAGCACATCGTGGTTGCCCCACTCAATATCGATGGAAGGATGCTGCATCAGGATGTCGATGATGCTGTCCGCCCGGGGGCCGCGGTCGAAAATGTCTCCCAGTACGTGCAGCCGGTCCACGGCCAGATGCTTGATCAGGGTGGCCAGGGCGGAGATCAGGCTGTCTCCGCTGCCGGTCTCGGTCATGGTATCCACGATGCTCCGTCGGTACTGCAGGCGGTTGTCGTCATCATCGGACTGGGCATGCATCAGCTCATCGATGATGAAGGCCCAGTCCGGCGGCGTTACCTTGCGGACCTTCATCCGGGAATGCTTGGAGGACAGCATCTTCACCAGCTGGACCAGATCGTCGATCTGCCGGCGGTACCATTCCGGGGTGGTGATGCCCTGCTGGTGCAGCAGCTTCAGCTTCGCCTGAGGATAATAGATCAGCGTGCACAGCTCGGAGACCTCGTGGCCGGTCATGTTTTCACCCAGCCAGAGATTCACCTTTTCCCGGATGACGCCGGAGCAGTTGTTCATGATGTGACAGAAGGCCTCATACTCGCCGTGGATGTCGCTCATGAAATGCTCCGTCCCCTTGGGCAAACTGAGGATGGCGGACTGCTCCATGATCTCCGTATACAGGGCCTCCATGTTCGGAAACCCCTCTGCCAGCAGCCCCAGATATTTCAGACGCTCCGGCGTAAAAACAGCAGCGGACATACGATCCCTCCTGCTTGAATGGTTGAAAAGTATATGGTAATTTGTTTCGGCAGAAAAGACACAAATCCTGCCGATTGAAACAGCGGAATCTACACTTAGCGGTATTCTGCATTGAAAATAAGGACAAATGAAAACCGCAGGAGAACAACAAGGTCTGGGATGCTGTGCTCTTGCGGTAAATGAATACAAGGATTACTCTATGGCAGCAAGTACTGTTGAACGATATTCATCAGGTATATTCATCGCAGCAATTACTTCCTCTTTGCTTTTTCCAAAAGCCTTAATAAAATTCTGTGCTGAGGTAATCCAGGTTGCTAACGTTGCTTCAACAGCGGCCTTTTCAGCTGCTTCATTCCTCATTTGTTCCATCAACAGACACATGCTGTTCACTCTTTCTGCGTTCTCACAGTTATCACCTTATTGAGTGTAATAAAGTGAAAGCACCCCGTTTACTTCTACGCAGGCTCCTTCGCCTTCCTGTTCACCCGCACAAAGCAGACCACGTTGATGATGATGCCGAAAAGGGTGGCGAGAGGCGCGGCGTAGCCGATGTTGGTCAGGCTGGCGTTGGACTGGATGCTCATGAAGTAGGAGACGGGCAGACGGACCAGCAGCGTTTGGGTAAGACCCTGCACCATGACCCATACCGTCAGGCCGCGACCGTTGAAATAGCCCACCAGGCTGAACATGATGGCGGTGACGATGGTCTCCGGCGCGAAGCCCTTCAGATAGGCAAAGCCTGCCGCGATGACCGAGGCGTCCGACGTGAAGATGGAGACCAGGGCGTCCCCCTTCAGCAATACGCCGATGAAGACCGGGATGCCGAAGGCCAGGCCGATGCCCATGCCGGTGAACAGGGCCTTGTTGGCGCGGTCGGGACGCTGTGCGCCGATGTTCTGGGAAACGAAGGAAGCCATGGACTGCATCAGGGAGCTGGGGATCAGCATCAGGAAATTGACCACCTTGTTCGCTACGCCGTAGCCGGAGGAGGCATCCAGCCCCAGCCGGTTGATGAAGGCGCACAGCGCAAGGAAAGAGAACTGGGTCAGCAGCTCCTGCAGGGCCAGGGGCGCGCCGATGCGCACAAATGCGCCGCATTCCCGGTTCAGGCGGATGTCTTCCCTGCGGATCCTGAAGGGGACGCCCCGCCTCCTCATCAGGAACAAAGAGAACATCACACTGACCGCCTGGGCCAGCACCGTGGCCAGGGCCGCGCCGGCCACATTCATTTTGAACACGGCCACGAACAGCAGATCGCCCACGATGTTCACGCAGCAGGCCACCGCCACAAACAGCAGGGGAGACTTGCTGTCGCCCAGCCCGCGGAAGATAGCGCTGAGCACATTATAGGCGATGATGAACAGGATACCCGCGCCGCAGATACGCACATAGGTGGCGGTCAGGTCCACAGCCTCCTCCGGTGCCTGCATCAGGATGGCGATCGGCCGGGCGAAGAAGACCATGACCACAAACAGGATGACACCCAGAATGGAGAAGAGCAGGATGGCGCCGCTGACCAGCGTGCCGATGCGCTCCGGGCGTTTCTCCCCCAGATACCGGGCGATGAGCACCGTGACGCCCATGGCCAGGCCGGTGATCACAAAGGTGACCAGGTTCATGACCTGACTGCCCGTGGATACGCCGGAAAGCCCGGCGGTGGTGCCGAAATGCCCCAGCACCAGCAGATCCACCGCGCCATAGGCGGCCTGGAGGACCAATGCCCCCAGGATAGGCACCATGAAGCGGATCATCTTGGCAAGGATGTTGCCCTGTGTAAAGTCGAGACTGTTTTCGGCGGATGGTGAACGCATACAGATCCTCCTCCGATTGCAAAAAAACCTGTCTAATCAGGACAGGTTCTTCATTAAGTGCGGCCGACGGGACTTGAACCCGAACCCATTGCTGGACACGCCCCTCAAACGTGCGCGTATGCCGATTCCGCCACAGCCGCATGTGCAGATAGCGTAATTATTATAGTGAAAAGCAGATGCTTTGTCAAGACCTAAAAACGGCTGCCGGAGGGCATCAGAATATGAAGAAACGATAACATTTGCCGAAGAAATCCATTGAAAAGGGCACGAAATCCCCGCTACCTCTTGACAGCAATAAAAAAAACAGTTAAAATGCAACTGTCTGACAAGTCTTGGAAAGGCTTGATGCGGGACCTGCAGGCGTAGTTTAGTGGCAGAACTCCAGCTTCCCAAGCTGGTCGTGTGGGTTCGATTCCCATCGCCTGCTCCACTACCGCATCAATCGCCACGAGCTGCTTTTGTCAGAGAACTTTCGCAGTTTGTGCGAACCGATTATAAGGAGGAGATACCAATGGCTAAGGAAAAGTACGAGCGCACCAAACCGCACGTAAACATTGGCACCA
>R05__coassemble_717_pt1 | contig 13983 bp, 10 predicted proteins | sample R05__metabat2_low_PE_043 | metagenome-assembled genome bin R05 | reverse complement strand
TCCTCATAGAGCGCGGTAAAGCCGGCAAAGCGCTTGTGCTCGCCGTAGAAGCGCAGGCCCACACCGTCACCGGTGATCTCCGCCGACAGGGTCTCATACAGGGCGGGGGCCATCTGGCTGGCCACGAAGCGGTTGTAGATCAGGCGATACAGCTTGAACTGCTCGCTGCTCAGGTATTCCTTGATGCTTTCCGGGGTGCGGGTCACGCTGGTGGGGCGGATGGCCTCATGGGCGTCCTGGGCGTTCTTGCGGCCCTTGTACTCATTGGGCTTCTCCGGCAGATACTCTCCGCCAAAGCGCTCCGGGATGTACTCCCGCAGGGCGGTCATGGCCTCCTCGCTGATGCGCACGGAGTCGGTACGGATGTAGGTCACCACGCCCTGGGTGCCCTCGTCGCCCAGATCCACGCCCTCGTACAGCTGCTGCACCACCTGCATGGTGCGGGCGGTAGTGAAGTTCAGCTTGCGGCCGGCCTCCTGCTGTAGGCTGGAGGTGGTGAAGGGAGCGGCGGGCTGCTTGCGCTTTTCACCGGTTTTGATCTTCGTTACGGAGAAGGCGGCCTTCGCCATCCTTGCCTCCGCCGCCTTCGCCTGGGCCTCATTGGTCAGGCTGACGCGCTCGCCGTCCAGGGTGGCCAGCTTCACCGGGAAGCGGCGCAGCCTGCCCTTCTCGTCCGGCAGGGCCACGGCGGCGTTCAGCTCCCAGTATTCCTCCGGCATGAAGGACTCGATCTCCTCCTCGCGGCTGACCACCATGCGGGTGGCCACGGACTGCACGCGTCCGGCGGACAGGCCCTTCTTGACCTTGACCCACAAAAGCGGGCTGATCTTGTAGCCCACCAGGCGGTCCAGCACGCGGCGGGCCTGCTGGGCATCCACCCGGCCCATGTCGATCTTCCGGGGATGCTTGATGGCCTGCTGGATGGCGGACTTGGTCACCTCATGGAACTCGATGCGGCAGGCCTTGTCCACGTCCACGCCCAGCAGCTGGGCCAGATGCCAGCTGATGGCCTCTCCCTCGCGGTCAGGGTCTGTCGCGAGGTAGATGGTGGAAGCGGTCTTGGCTTCCTTGCGGATGCTCGCCAGGATATCGCCCCGGCCGCGGATGGTAATATACTTGGGTTCGAAATCATTGTCCACGTCCACGCCCAGCTGGGACTTGGGCAGATCCCGCACGTGGCCCTGGGAGGCCTCTACCTTGTAGCCCTTCCCCAGGAAGCGGGAGATCGTCCTGGCCTTGGCCGGGGACTCCACAATGATCAGCTTTTGCTTGGCGGTCGCCATGTTGTTGCCTCCAATAATATCGATTGATTTTGTTCTTTGCGGATCATACCAGCCGGTACAATTTTCCCGGCAGGGACCGCACCACGCCCATCAGCTGCAGCATGGTCAGGGTGCCGCTCAGGGCCGCGCTGTCCATGCCGGTGGCCATCGCCAGCTCGTCCAGGGACTGCTCTCCCTTTAGCAGGCGGCGGTACACGGTCATCTGCTCCGGCGTCATGGGCGGGAGCGCGGCGTGCTGCTCCGGGGTCAGGGGCTTCACGTCCTGCCAGTTCATGTCCTCCAGGATATCCTGCGCCGTGGTGAAATACCGGGCGCCCTCCCGGATCAGCTGGTGCGCGCCCTCGGCGGCAGGGCTGCCTGCCCGGTTGGGCCAGGCGAAGACCTCCCGCCCCTGGTTCAGGGCGTGGTTCACCGTGCTCATGCTGCCGGACTTGATGCTGCATTCCATCATCACCGTGGCGGCGGACAGGCCGGACAGGATGCGGTTGCGCACGGGGAAGGTCCATTTGTTGGCGGTGGCGCCCGGCGGATACTCGGACAGGAGCAGTCCGCCCCGGTCCAGCAGCTCCCGCTTCAGGTCCGCGGCCCCGGCAGGATAGTCCACGTCCAGGCCGGTGCCCAGCACGCCCACGGTGGGGCTTTTCCCCTCCAGGCAGCCGCGATGCGCCGCCTGGTCGATGCCGTTGGCCATGCCGCTGATGACGGTCACCCCGCTGTCGGACAGGCTCCGGGCGATCTCCCGGGTGGCGTCCAGGGCGTCCAGCGTGGCGGAGCGGGTGCCGACGATGGTCACGCAGCGCTGTCTGAGGCACTCCGGATCGCCCCGCCAGTACAGGAACACCGGCGGATCGCTGATATCCAGCAGCCGCTGGGGATAGATCGGGTCGTCCATGGACATCACATGCATGTCGTGCTTCTGCATGGTCACGAGCATGGTGTGCATGCTCTCCCTGCCGCCCAGGCGTTTGAGCTGCAGGACCTGCGCGGGCTGCAGCAGCTCCTCGAATTCAGAGGAGGACCGCATCAGCGTGTCGTAGATCTCCTCGGCGGAATCGAAGCGTTCCGTCAGGGCGCGCAGCTGACCATAGCGCAGATAGCCCCGGGTCAGCCAGGCCCGGCAGGCTTCATCCCGGTCATACCGCATGCGCACCCCTCCGCTCCGCAGGCTGTTTTTTCATGAAATTGTTTCCGTATTTCTTAAGAAAAACAGCCCCATTTTTTCGTCGCATGATGAACCATACCACAGTTTGCGGAAAAAAGCAATCATCTTTTCACTTTCCTTGACACGCCATGTCGTTTCTGTTAAACTCCACTTGTCTGTGTCTTTGCGGCATGGCGGTTTCACCAAATATCCGACCTTTTCCGGTCAGGAAAGGAGGTGAGCCGTTGTGAAGAGTTTGTTTTGGATTCTGATCCATGTCGCTGCTGCTGTTATTCTGGCAGTAAGGATTCTCCGCGACTTTCATAAGTCCGCAATTCAGACCATGGAAAAAGAAGAAAAAGAAAGCACCCGTGATCCGTCAATCACGAGTGCTGTAAACGATGAGCACGGTACTCACTAAACCGTCCCATCGCTTGCATTGTAACACAGACCGCGCCGGCTGTCAATCAGCCGGCACGTTTTTTATGGATCAGTCCACCGCGAAGAAGTCCCACAGCTTCTCCTGGTTCTTGTCGAAGTCCAGGGTCACCACGCTCATGCCGTCGCGGGTGGAGTTCTTGTAGGTGCCGGGATAGGGGATGGCCAGGGTGGAGAACTCGGCGTTGCGGCACAGCAGGGCCTTGGGGATCAGGTCGGTCAGCTGCTCCAGGGTCAGGTCGGTCTTCACGGCGTCCATGTTGCTGATGACCAGGTTCATCAGGTCACCCAGGTCCAGGGAGACCACCTTGCGGAAGGCCGCCTCCAGCACCTTGCGCTGGCGGGCGGTGCGCTGGGCGTCGCCGTCGATCTTGCGGATGCGGGAGAAGCACAGGGCCTGCTTGCCGGTCAGATGGGTATTGGGGCCGTACTCGGTCAGCAGCTGGTCGTTTTCCGCGTCGCCGACCTTCACGTTATAGAACTTCAGGATGCTGTTCACCTGGGTCATTTCCTTCTCGGAGACCTCCACCTCCACGCCGCCGATGCGGTCGATCACATCGATCATGCGGGTGAAGTTGACCTCCACGTAGGCGTCCGCGGTCACGCCGAAGTTGGCCTGCAGCGTGCGGCGCAGCAGCTTCTCACCGCCCCAGATATAGCTGGCGTTCAGGCGGTTCTTGCCCTTGCCGGGGATGGTGACATACATATCGCGCATGAAGGACGCCATCTTGATGGTCTTGGCCTTGGCGTTCAGCTGCACCAGGATCACCGCGTCGGAACGGCCGCGCTTGTCGGCAAAATAGCTGTCCGAGCCGATGAGCAGCAGGGTGAACACGTTCTCGTCATCGATGCTGAAATCATCCGGCAGCACCACAAAGGAGCTGTCATCCGCCAGGATGTTCAGCAGCTCCTCCTCCGTCAGGGGCACCAGGTCGTCGTCCTCATCGGATTCCTCCAGCCAGGCCAGGTCATCCTCGTCCGCGGTGGCGATCTCCACCTCTTCCTCCACCTCGGCCAGGATCTCCTCCTCATCGTCCTCCAGGAGCACGTCCTCGACGATCTCCTCCTCCGCCAGGCCCAGGCAGGGCACCAGCAGCGCCAGGCAGCAAACCAGACACAATACACGCTTCAGCATCGCAGCAGCCTCCATCCGAAAAAGTATTCCGCTCCTATTGTAACACATTTGAAATAAAAATGCACTATCTTTCTTTAAAAAGACAGCGCATTTTTGTAATTTTTACAAAGCTTATGCCTTCCGTTTTATGGGAGGACGCTTCCAGCGGCCGCTGAGGAAGTAGGTGCCGCCGATGAGGATGGGCATGAAGCCTGCCAGCGCGTCGCCCAGCCAGAAGCCCTGAGGACCCATGCCCATCGTCCAGCCCAGCAGGTACGCGATGCCGATGCGGGCCACGATGCCGTCCAGGATGGCCACCGCCAGGTTGAGCTTGCTGTTGCCGCTGCCGTTGATGATGGAGAAGCCGAAGCAGCGGGTGGCCGCGCCCAGGAAGTTCAGCACGCAGGGCAGGATGATCAGGGAGGCGGAGGCCAGCACGGTCTCATCCGCCGTGAACCAGCCGAAGATCACATTGGGGATCGTCAGGATGGCGGCGGCGCAGATCAGCGCCAGGGTCAGGGAGCCGGCAAAGGCCCAGGCCAGGATCTTCGGCACCCGCTTGTATTCGCCGGCGCCCAGGTTCTGGCCGATCATGGAGGCGCCCGCCGTGGTCATGGAGGAGGACATCACGCCGATCATCGTGTTGATCTTGCTCAGGATGCCCGCCACGGCCGAGGCCACCACGCCGAAGGAGTTCACCCAGGCCGCCACCACCGTCTGGGAGATAGACACCGCCGCGGACTGCAGGGCCATGGGGATGCCCAGGGCGCACAGCCTTTTCACCGTGGGGCCGTGGGGACGGAAGCTGGCCGGGCGGAAGTCAAAGCCGAACTGCTCCCGGTGCCGGTACAGGTACACCACCGCGTACACGAAGCTGAAGCCCTGACCGATGACCGTAGCCAGCGCGGCCCCGGCCACCTCCATGCCCAGGAAGGCCACAAAGACGATGTCCAGGATCATGTTCAGCACCGCCGCGATGGCCACGAACATGAAGGGCCGCTTGGCGTCGCCCATGCCGCGCATGATGGCGCTGACGATGTTGTAGCCGTAGATGAACAGCAGCCCGAAAATGCAGTACACGGTATAATCCATGGTGTAGGCATAGGCCTCGGCGGGGGTGTTCACCAGATCCAGGATCCAGTGCCGCAGCCCAAAGCACAGCGCGGCGATGACCAGCGCCAGCCCCAGCAGCAGGCTGAACATGGTGCCGATGGTCCGGCGCACGCCCTCCAGGTTCCTTTCGCCCACGTCCCGGGCAATGATGATCTGCCCGGCGGAGGAGAAGCCCATGGCCACGAAGGTGAGGATATGCAGGATGTTGCCGCCGGTGGAGACGGCCGACATGCCCGTGCCGCCGATCACCTGGCCCACCACGATCATATCCACAATATTATAGATGGCCTGCAGCGCGTTGGAGACAAACAGCGGCGCCGCAAAGGTAAACAGCAGCTTCGGTACGCTGCCCCGGGTCAGATCCCGGATCATGGTCTTCTGTGCCATAGCTTCCTCCCGGTCTTTTCTTACCACTGAATATACCATAATTCCCCGATGGAAACAAGCGCTTGGCCGGCGGAAAAATCCTTGACTTTGCCCGTAAGGAAAGGTACAATTTAGAGTGGTCTGTTCTGTCCAGGCCGAAGGAGGAACCCTGTTTTGAGCAAGATTCATCAGCCCGTGGATCAGGCTGTGCTGGAGGCCATGCTGGAGAAGGTCCAGAAGGCCTCCCGATATACCGGCGGTGAGATGAACACCGTCATCAAGCCCTGGGAGGCGTCCCGGCTGCACTTTGCCTTCTGCTTCCCGGATACCTATGAGGTGGGCATGAGCCACCTGGGGATGAAGATCCTTTACGCCATCATCAACAACGAGCCCTGGTCCAGCTGCGAACGCGTGTGCATGCCCTGGATCGACATGAAGGCGCTGATGGAGGAGCAGGGCATCCCCCTGTTCTCCCTGGAATCCCGCACGCCGCTGAACCAGTTCGACGTGGTGGGCTTCACCCTGCAGTATGAGATGAGCTACACCAACGTGCTGGCCATGATGAAGCTGGGCGGCATCCCCCTGCTGCGGGAGGAGCGCTCGGACGAGGATCCCATCGTGGTGGCCGGCGGGCCCTGCGCCTTCAACCCGGAGCCCCTGAGTGACTTCATCGACGCCTTTATGATCGGCGACGGCGAGGAGGTCATGCTGGAGCTGAACGCCGTCATCCGCGACTGGCGGGAGAGCGGCGCGCCCCGCGTGGAGTGCCTCAAAAAGCTGGCCGGGCTGCGGGGCGTGTATGTGCCCGCGCTCTACGACGCCGCCTACAACGAGGACGGCACCCTGGCCTCCTTCCGGCCCAACTGCCCGGAGGCCCCGGAGCGGGTGCTCAAGTGCATCGTGACCGACCTGGACAAGGCCTTCTACCCCACCGAGATCCCGGTGCCCTATACCGAGATCATCCATGACCGCATCATGCTGGAGGTCATGCGCGGCTGCACCCGCGGCTGCCGCTTCTGCCAGGCCGGGATCCTGTACCGCCCCGTGCGCGAGCGCAGCATCGGCCGCCTGGCGGAGCTGGCGAAGAAGCTGGAGGAATCCACCGGCTATGAGGAGATGAGCCTCTCCAGCCTGTCCACCGGCGACTATACCTGCCTGGCCGAGCTGATCCGGGAGCTGATCCGGGAGCTGGACAAGCAGCGCGTGCACATCAGCCTGCCCTCCCTGCGGCTGGACAGCATCCTGAAGGAGTCCCTCAGCGAGACCCAGAAGGAGAAGAAGACCAGCCTGACCTTCGCCCCCGAGGCCGGTACCCAGCGCCTGCGGGACGTGATCAACAAGGGCGTGACCGAGGAGGACCTGATGAGCAAGGCTCAGGACGCCTTCGAGGGCGGCTGGAGCAGCGTGAAGCTGTATTTCATGATCGGCCTGCCCACCGAGACCACCGACGACCTGGACGGCATTGCCGATCTGGCGCAGAAGGTGGTGCGGTGCTACTTCTCCGTGCCCAAGGGCCAGCGCGCCAAGGGGCTGCGGGTGGTGTGCTCCGCCTCCAGCTTCGTGCCCAAGCCCTTCACCCCCTTCCAGTGGGAGCCGCAGGATACCCGCGACCTGCTGATGGAAAAGCAGCAGCACCTGCGGGAAAGGATGCAGGCCATCAAGGGCGTTACCTTCAATTATCATGAATCCGGCCTCAGCTTCCTGGAGGCCTGCTTCTCCCGGGGCGACCGGCGGCTGGGCAAGGTGCTGCTGCGGGCCTTTGAGAAGGGCTGCTATCTGGACGGCTGGACCGAGCTGTTCTCCTATGACAAGTGGATGGAGGCCTTCGCGGAATGCGGGCTGGATCCCGCCTTCTACGCCTGCCGCCGCCGGGAAAAGGACGAGCTGCTGCCCTGGGACTTTGTGGACAGCGGCATCACCAAGGAATTCCTCTGGCGGGAGAAGGAAAAGGCCGAACAGGGCGTGACCACCCGGGATTGCCGCCTGGGCTGCAACGCCTGCGGCCTGAACCGGTTCAAGGGGGTGTGTAAGTTTTGCGGATGATGGCAGTTTTCGCCAAGGGTGAACGGCTGCGCCATATCGGCCATCTGGACATCCAGAGGGCGGTCCAGCGGGCATTGCGCCGCAGCGGCCTGCCCGTCTCCTACTCGAAGGGCTTCAACCCCCACATCCTGGTGGCCTTCGCCTCCGCCCTGTCCACCGGCGCCTCCGGGGAGCGGGAGCTGATGGATGTCACCCTGGAGGAGGAGGTCTCCCCCGAGCGTTTTGTGGAGGCCATGAACCGCGCCCTGCCGCCGGATCTCCAACTGAAGGAGGCCCGGCCGCTGGAGGAGCGTCACCCCGCGCTGATGGCCCAGGTGGCCGCCGCGGAGTACAGCATCCGCCTGCTGGAGCGTGCCGGCGCGCTGACCGCCGATCTCCCCGGCTTCCTGGCTCAGGAGACCATTATGGCCATACGCAAGACCAAGAGCGGCGAGAAGGAAGTGGACTGCAAGCCCCTGATCTTCTCCCTGACCGCGGAAAACGACACCCTGCATACCGTGATGAAGCTGACCGAGACCGAAAGCTGCAAGCCGGATATGCTCATCAAGGCGCTGTCCGCCTGGGCCGGTGTGGAGCCGCCCCGGGTGATGATCTGCCGCAACCGATTGCTGGGCCTGGACCCTGACGGCCATTTGGCGCCGCTGGAGACCCTATGAGCCGCAGGATCTGCGTTACCGCCGGTCCCCGCCGGGAGATCGCGGTGGTGGAGGACGGCCGCCTGGCGGAATACCTTCGGGAGGAAGCGGAGCCAACGACCACCGAGGCCATCTGCCTGGGCCGGGTGGTGCGCGTCATGACCGGCATGCAGGCCGCCTTTGTGGACATCGGCCGGGAGAAGAACGGCTTCCTGCCCCTGACGGAGAAGAGTCAAAGCTTCCAAAACACCCGCCTTTCCGACGGCATGGCCGTGGCGGTGCAGATCAAAAAGGCCGCCCATGACGGCAAGGGGGCCTTCCTCTCGCGGGATATCACCCTGTGCGGACAGACCGTGCTGCTGATGCCCTGCAACCGCTTCATCGGCGTATCCAACCGGGTGCCGGACGCGGATCGTTCCGCTTTGAAGGAGCTGGGACAGCGCGTTGCCGACGGGCGCTTCGGCCTGGTGCTGCGCAACGCCGCTTTGGACGCGGAGGAGGATGCGATCCGTGAGGAGACGGAGGAACTCTTTGCCCAATGGCAGGCGCTGGCCCGCCGCATCCCCACCGCCCACGCGCCCAGCGTGCTGTATCAGCCCCGGACGCTGCTGGAAAGCGTGCTGGATGATTACCTGCCCCGGGGCGTGGAGGAAATCATCACCGACGATCCCGCGCTGACCGTGGCGGAGGTGCCCGTGCGGGTCACTGAGCCCGGCCTGATGGAGCGCGAGGGGCTGACCCGGCAGCGGGACAAGGCCCTGCAGCGCCGGGTGTGGCTGGACTGCGGCGGCAACCTGGTCATCGATCCCTGCGAGGCCATGACCGTCATCGATGTGAACACCGCCAAAAACACCGGCCGCCGCCAATTGGAGGATACGCTCCTGCGCACGGACCTGGAGGCCGCCCGGGAGGTGGCCCGGCAGATCCGCCTGCGGAACCTGAGCGGCATCATCCTGGTGGATATGATCGACCTGACCGACCCGGAGCACCGGGAGCGGGTGCTGGCCGCGCTGCGGGAGGCTCTGGCGGAGGACCGGGTGAAGACCGTAGTCCACGGTATGACCGGCCTGGGGCTCATCGAGATCACAAGAAAGAAATCAAGGCTTCCGCTGCGGGACGAATGGATGGTCCCCTGTCCCCACTGCGGCGGAACGGGCTTCATCAATAAGGAGGAGACACATGGCTGACAGAAAGCCTGTGCTGATCACGGACGAACAACTGGCGGAGCAGCGGCGCTATATGGAAGAGATCCGCATGCTGCCCCACCGGCCGAAGAGCTACTGCGTGGTGACCTACGGCTGCCAGATGAACGCGCATGACTCCGAAATCTACGCGGGCATGCTGCGGGACATGGGCATGGAGGAGGCCCCCGACCGGGAGCAGGCGGATTTCGTGCTGTTCAACACCTGCTGCGTGCGGGACAACGCCGAGCGCCGGGCCCTGGGCAACGTGACCTGGCTGAAGGAGATCCGCAAGCGCAATCCCCGCCTGATCATCGCCGTCTGCGGCTGCATGGTGCAGGAGCCGGGCATGGCGGAAAAGCTGCTGAAGCAGTACCGCTTTGTGGATCTGGCCTTCGGCACCGCCAACAGCTGGAAGCTGCCCGAGCTTTTGTGCCGGGTGCTGACGGAGGACCGCACCATCGTGCAGGTGGAGGAAGAGGACACCATCGCCGAGGACCTGCCGGTGAAGCGCCTGCGCCGGGACGCCGCCTACATCAATATCATGTACGGCTGCGACAACTTCTGCTCCTACTGCATCGTGCCCTATGTGCGCGGCCGGGAGCGCAGCCGTTCCATGGACGCCATCCTGCGGGAGGCGGAGGCGCTGCAGAAGAGCGGCGTGAAGGAGATCATGCTGCTGGGCCAGAACGTGAACAGCTACGGCCGCGGCCTGGCGGGAGAGCCCACCTTTGCCCGGCTGCTGAAGGCCCTGGATGAGACCGGCATCGAGCGCATCCGCTTCATGACCTCCCATCCCAAGGATCTTTCCGACGAGCTGATCGAAGTCATGGGCACGGGACGCCATGTGCTGCCCCAGTTCCATCTGCCGGTACAGGCCGGCAACGATGAGATCCTGCGCCGCATGAACCGGCACTATGACCGGGCCCGCTATCTGGACCGGGTGCGCCGGCTGCGGGAGGCGGTGCCGGACATCGGCCTGACCACGGACATCATCGTGGGCTTCCCCGGCGAGACCGAGGAGCAGTTCCGGGATACCCTCTCCCTGGTGGATGAGGTGGGCTACGATTCCGCCTTTACCTTCATCTACTCGCCCAGGGTGGGCACCGCCGCCGCGAAAATGCCGGACCAGATCCCCGAGGAGGTATCCGGCGAGCGCCTGCGCAGGCTCATCGACCTGCAGGAGAAGCGGCAGAAGGAGCGCATGGCCCGCTTTGTGGGTCAGGAGGAGCGGGTGCTGGTGGAGGGCCTCAGCCGCAGGAGCGAGGACTTCGTTTCCGGCAAGGGCGTCCACGGCCTGTCCGTCACCCTGCCCGGCAATGAAAGCGACATCGGGCAGATCCTCCGGGTAAGGATCACCGATCAGAAGAACAATACCCTGACAGCGGAAAGGATCACGGAGGCATAAGATCATGCGGGAAGTCATGCTGAAGGCCCAGGAGCTGGCGGACGCCATCCTGGCCAGTGAGATCTACAAGCGCAGCAAGGCGGCGGAGGACGCGGTCATGCAGGACCCGGATGCCGCCCGCTGCATGGCGGATTACTATGAAAAGGAACGCGCGGTGCGGGAGATCCTGAACCAGGGGGATGACATGGACGCCGCCGAGCTGGCCGAAGCCGGTCAGGCCCTGGAGGAAGCCCGCGCCGTCATGAAGGCCCTGCCCCTGGTGCAGGAGCTGCAGGAGGCCAACGACGCCTGCAACCGCATGCTGCAGAACGTGAACCAGCTGCTGCAGCTGAACATGAACGGCGGCACCGGCTGCACCGGCTCCTGCGAAAGCTGCGGCGGGTGTGGAGGAAAGTAAACCCAACCCCTTTTCCCATGTGAAGGAGGCATCCCATGGCAAGCTTAACGCCCATGATGCAGCAATACATGAGCATCAAGGAGCAGCATCCGGACTGTTTGCTGTTTTTCCGTCTGGGCGATTTTTATGAAATGTTCTTTGACGACGCCAAGCTCGTTTCCCATGAGCTGGAGCTGACCCTGACCGGGCGGGACTGCGGATTGAAGGAGCGGGCGCCCATGTGCGGCGTGCCCTACCACGCGGTGAACGTGTACGTGGAGAAGCTCATCGCCAAGGGGTACAAGGTGGCCATCTGCGAGCAGCTGGAGGATCCGGCCCTGGCCAAGGGGCTGGTGGAGCGGGACATTATCCGCATCATCACCCCCGGCACCATGACCGAGGGCTCCATGATGGATGAGCGGGCCAACAGCTTCCTGCTCAGCCTGTGCTTTGCCGGCGACAAGTGCGGCCTGGCCATGACGGACGTTTCCACCGGCGAGTTCACGGTGCACGAGATCACCGATCCCGAGAACACCCTGAAGGACGAGGTGGCCCGCATCGCCCCCAGCGAAATGATCACCAACGACCAGGTGCGGCTGCGGGCCTGCCTGGGCAGGGAACCGGAAGCCGCCTCCGAGCAGCCCGCCGCCTGGTACCAGTACGGCAACGCGGCGGAGACGCTCTGCCGGCATTTCGAGCTGCAGGACCTGTCCCCCCTGGGGCTGACCGAGGAGTACCGCGCCGCCGCCTGTGCCGCCGGTGCCCTCATGCGCTACCTGACCGATACCCAGCGCAACGGCATGGAGCATATCACCGGCCTGCGCATCTACCAGGGCAGCAGCACCATGCTCCTGGACCGGAACACCCGGCGCAACCTGGAGCTGACCGAGAGCCTGCGCAGCCGCACCCGCAAGGGCAGCCTGCTCTGGCTTCTGGACCAGACCAGCACCGCCATGGGAGGACGTCTGCTGCGAAGCTGGATCGAGCAGCCCCTGACCGACCCCAACCGCATCGGCGCGCGCCTGGACGCGGTGGAGGAGTTCACCGGGCAGCATGTGCTCACCATGACCCTGGCGGAGGAGCTGAAGGGCGTCTATGATATCGAGCGGCTGCTGAGCAAGGTGTCCTACAAGAGCCTGAACGCCCGGGACTGCCTGGCGCTGGGCGCCTCCCTGAAGCATGTACCGGCCATCCTGAATCTGCTCTCCCAGTGCCGGAGCCTGGCGGTCACGCAGATCCGGGATCAGCTGGATCCCCTGAGCGACCTGACCGACCTGCTGGAGCGGGCCGTGCATCCGGACGCCCCGGCCGTCATCACCGACGGCGGCATCATCCGGGACGGCTATTCCCCCATGCTGGATGAATACCGCGCCGCCTCCACCAGCGGCAAGCAGTGGGTGCTGGACATGGAGCAGCGGGAACGGGAGGCCACCGGTATCCGCAACCTGCGCATCCAGTACAACCACGTATTCGGCTATTATATTGAAGTCACCAAGAGCTACTTCGACCTGGTGCCCGACCGCTACATCCGCAAGCAGACCCTGGCCAACGCCGAGCGCTACATGCCCCCCGAGCTGAAGGAAATGGAGCAGAAGGTGGTGGGCGCCCAGGAGCAGAGCGTGCGCCTGTAGCTGCAGCTGTTCACCGAGCTGCGTTAGACCATCGCCCAGCACATCGGCCGCATCCAGCGCACGGCCCACGCCCTGAAGCAGCTGGACGCTCTGCTGTCCCTGGCCCAGGCAGCGGTGAGCAACCATTATGTGCGTCCCGCCATCACCGAGGACGGCGCCCTGCATATCGTCGAGGGCCGTCATCCCGTGGTGGAGCAGCCCATGGACGAGGGCGGCTTCGTGCCCAATGATACCGACATGGACTGCGGCGACAAGCGGATGCTGATCCTCACCGGCCCCAATATGGCCGGCAAGAGCACCTACATGCGGCAGGTGGCCCTGATCACCCTGATGGCCCACATCGGCTCCTTTGTACCCGCAAAGGAGGCCAGCATTCCCATCACCGACCGCATTTTCACCCGCGTAGGCGCGTCGGATGATCTGGCCAGCGGTCAGTCCACCTTCATGGTGGAGATGGCCGAAACGGCCTACATTCTGCGCAACGCCACCGCCAAATCGCTGGTAGTCCTGGATGAGATCGGCCGCGGTACCTCCCCCTTCGACGGTCTGGCCATCGCCTGGGCCGTGGTGGAATACATCACCGACCGCGGCAAGTGCGGCGCCAAGACCCTTTTTGCCACCCATTATCACGAGTTGAGCGAGCTGGAGGGTCATCTGGACGGCGTGCAGAACTACTGCGTTTCGGTGAAGGAGCACGGTGAGGACGTCATCTTCCTGCGCAAGATCGTGCGGGGCGGCGCCGACAAGTCCTTCGGCGTGCATGTGGCCCGGCTGGCGGGCGTGCCGCACGAGGTGGTGGTGCGGGCCCATGAGATCCAGGCACGCCTGGAGGTGGCCAACATCAACCAGAACACCATCGGCCAGAATATCCTGGGTGAGCAGGAGGACCGGCCCAACGAGCAGGTGAACCTGTTTGACTATCAGAAGGACGAGATCATTCATGAGCTGCAGAGTCTGGATGTGATGGCTCTGACCCCCATGGATGCCATCAACAAGCTCTTCCTGCTGCGTGAAAAAGCCCGAAAGCTGTAAAGGAGGGCCTATGCCCGGACAGATCCGTTTACTGACCGATGAGGTCATCGGCAAGATCGCCGCCGGATAGGTGGTATAGCGTCCCGCCGCCGCCATCAAGGAAATGGTGGAAAACTGCCTGGACGCCGGCGCCACCGCCATCACCGTGTAGATCCGGGACGGCGGCAGCAGCTATTTCCGGGTGGCGGACAACGGCTGCGGCATCCGGCGGAGCGACATCCG
>R05__coassemble_637_pt1 | contig 15442 bp, 15 predicted proteins | sample R05__metabat2_low_PE_043 | metagenome-assembled genome bin R05 | reverse complement strand
GATGACCAGGGCATCCAGTCCCTCCAGCAGCTCGCCGGCGGGGCGGCCCAAAGCCCAGGTGACGGGCAGGCTGTCCAGCGGGGAAAGATCGGTCTTCAGCTCCTCACGGGGCTTGCTGTCGTTGATGATGCCCCGGGCACCGTGCTTGCACAGCAGTTGGGCGGCACCTACGCCGCTGCGGGCCATGCCAACGACCATGACTTTCTTGCCGGTATAATTCATAAATACATGCTTCCTTTTTGCTTAGTTCAGGGGCAGATTGGTGCTGGCGACGGCCAGGATGGTCAGCACGGCGGTCACGATGCCGTACATCTTGATGATCTGGGTCTCGGTCATGCCGCACTTTTCAAAATGATGGTGGATGGGCGCCATCCTGAAGATGCGGCGGCCCTCACCGAATTTGATCCGGGTAAACTTGAAGTAGTACCGCTGCAGGATCACGCTGACCGAGGAAAGGATGGGCGTGAAGAAAATGAAAAGCAGCAGGAAGGGCTGACGCAGCAGCAGTGCCAGACCTACGGTGGCACCGCCGATGAACATGGAGCCCATATCGCCCATGAAGACCTTGGCGGGATAATAGTTGAACCGCAGGAAGCCCATGGCCGCGCCGGTCAGGGCCAGCGCAAACACCGCCAGGGTCTGATACTGCCCCTTCAGCACGGCGGACGAGGCAGTCAGCGCCATGCAGACAGCCACCAGCCCCCAGCCGGCACCGCCGATGGTGGTGACGGAGGAGAGCAGGCCGTCCAGACCATCCTGCAGATTGGAACTGTTGACGATGAACATGATGAGCAGCGTCATGATGGGCAGATAGAACGGGCCCAGATCCCACTCTGCATTGACAAAGGGAATGATGACCGAGGAGCCCACCAGCGGATGGAAATAGCAATAGCAGCTGAAGGCCACGGCCACGAATACCTGGCCGAAAAGCTTCTGCCTGGCGGTCAGTCCCAGGTTGCGCTTTTTGGCCACCTTGGTATAGTCATCCACCAGGCCGATGAGCATGTTCAGCAGACTGAGGGCCAGCAGACCGATGGCAAAGTCCCAGACGCCGTTCCAGGGCAAGGGATGCAGGATCAGCGTGGTGCAGAAGACGGCGATGACCATCATCGTGCCGCCCATGATCGGGGTGCCCTGCTTCTGCTGGTGGGCGGGGCCCAACTCATAGATGGTCTGGCCGAATTTCAGCTTGCGGAGCTCCTCCAGCACCTTTGGGCCGATCAGCAGAACGATACACAGTGAAAGCACTGTGGAAAAGGCAATACGCAGCATGAAGCTTCCTCCCTCAACAGGCAAAAGCGCAACCTGCCCTTCGGCAGCCTGCGCCTATCGATAGCCTTCATTCAATTCGACGCCGCAGTGATGAAATCCTCTATCGCATGCAGGTCAATTTTCAGTGACGTGCTTCCTCCAGCAATTCCTGAACGATCTGCTTTTCATCAAACGGACGCTTGACGCCCATGATTTCCTGGTAGGTCTCATGGCCCTTGCCGGCCAGCACCACGATGTCTCCCTCCCGCGCGATGCTCATGGCATAGCGGATGGCCTCCCGGCGGTTTTCGATGACCACATAGGGCTTGCCGGTGGGCTTGATGCCCTCTTCGATCTGCGCCAGGATGGCCATGGGATCCTCGGTGCGGGGATTGTCGCTGGTCAGGACGCACAGATCCGCCAGCTGGCCGCCGATCTCGCCCATCATGGCGCGCTTGCCGCGGTCGCGGTCGCCGCCGCAGCCAAACAGACAGATCACGCGGCCACGGGTGAATTCGCGCACGGTGACCAGGATGTTCTTCAGTGCTTCGGGTACATGGCTGTAGTCCAGAATGATCTTGTAGGGAGTGCCGGTGGGCAGCATTTCAATGCGGCCGGGCACATTCTTCACCGCTTCCAGGCCCAGGCGGATGTTTTCCTCGGAAATGCCCAGGATCATGGCACAGCTGGCGGCGGCCAGGGCATTGTACACATTGAACATGCCGGTCATGCTCATGGCGATCGGGATGATATGCATGCCCTGGAACTGGATCTCGAAGGAGACACCGGTCTCGTTGATCTCGATATTGCGGGCAAAGAGATCGGCATCCTGGCAAATGCCATAGGTGATATGGGGGATGGGCAGATCCGCCAGCATCCGCTGGGTGGTCTCCTCGTCCACGTTGAAGCTGGCGTTCCGCACCAGGCCGGAGGTGAAGAAACGATGCTTCGCCTCAAAATAATTATCCATGGTGTGGAAATAATCCAGATGATCCTGACTGAGGTTGGTGTAGCAGCCCACCTCAAAGCTCATGCCGTCCAGACGGAGCTGGTCGATGGCGTGGGCGGAGATCTCCATGACCACGGTCTGCACCTGGGCATCGGCCATCTGTCGCAGCGTGGCCTGCAGATCGATGGGATCGGGGGTGGTCAGGCTGGAGGAGAGATGGGTGCTGCCGATCATATTGCCGGTGGTGCCGATGAGACCGCACTTCATGCCGGCGTGCTCGCAGATGGACTTGACCAGATAAGAGGTGGTGGTCTTGCCCTTGGTGCCGGTGATGCCGATCAGGCGCATGCCTGCGGAAGGATGACCATAGAAGGCGGCAGCCATCCGGGCGACCGCGCCGCGACCGCTGCTGACCAGCACCTGGGGAACATCCAGGTCCAGAAAATGCTCCACGACCAGCGCCACACAACCGTTTTGGATGGCCTCGGGCGCGAAATCATGCGCGTCGAACCGGGCACCGGGAATGCAGAAAAACAGTCCGTTGGTTACGGGCTCCTTGCTTTTAACGGTGATGGCGTCGATCTGTATATCCATATCTCCGCGTGTTTCCACGAGATAGGGCAGATCCGCCAGCAGATCCTGCAGCTTCATATTTCTTCCTCCCTGCATGGAGTGTTAATAACCGAGAATAACGGCCAGCGTATCCGAAGGCAGCACCAGGCTGTCCGCGGGGCTGATCTGGGCGTTCATCGGCGCATAGAGCCTGGTCACAGACAGGCTTTTGGAGGAGACCAGACCCAGATCCTTGGCGTTGTAGGCGATATTCAGTTCGGATTGCGCGCTTTCATACTGCTCACGAAGAGAGTCATTGCGCTCCTGATACCGGGCAATATTCACGCGCAGACTGCGCAGCGTACTTTCCTGCGCGGAAATCTGACTGAAGCTGAATACCGCCATGCACAGCAGCACAAGTACGATCGCTGCAGTCAGACCAAGCGCGGTGCTTTTCCGGATACCTTCCCGGCTTAAACGATTCACGGGATTGACCATCCCGCTGCGGTGCTTTACAAAACGTCCCTGTTCATCATAATTCCTTTTAACACGGCTGTCAAGCGGACGATTGTCGATTCCCTGATTTTCAACCAAAGCAGCACCGCCGGAAACGGACATATGCGTGCTGCGGACATCCCGCTGCGGCACACCGCCGTATTCAAAGCGGTTCTTTTTCAGGTGCAGAAAAGTACTCCGCTCGTCAGCAACAAAGCGGGCCTTTTTCCGGGAAGCAAAGACAGACATCGTATCACTCCAATGAACGAGGATGGGAAATTACAGGTTCAGCTCGCGGGCGCGGAGACGGTCCATGGTCTTCATCATTTCGGACATATCGGTCTGTACCTGGCGGAAGCGCGCATAATACTTTTCGGCGCTCATAATGCGTACATGGTCGATCTCGCCGGAAACGATCAGGTCCTTCTCATCCTCCAGCATCAGGGTACGAAGCATGGTGGGCAGCAGGATACGCCCCTGGGCGTCGCATTCCTGATCCCGGAAGGACAAAGCGGTGAACTGCTCCAAAAACAGCAATACATCATTATTGACGGGATCCAGTTGGGCATAACGGCGGCGGGTACGGGCCCAGTTCAACCGGGAGTACAGGCCGATGGCCTTCAGATCGCGGGTGGGGGCAATGAAAAAAGTGTCTCCCAGCATTTCACGGAAGGCCTGCGGGATCACCAAACGGCCTTTGCTGTCCACCGTGTGGTTGTAGGTGCCGATATACTGGCTGTCCGCTTCTTCCAGCAGCAGCCGTTCTTCCTCGGTCAGGTTCATGGCAGCATCCGCTTTACGATCCGTAGGACGTTTCGTTTCGTCCATGCTGCCACCACCTTTCCCCACTTTTTGGATCATTTTGGCACTTTTTCCCCTGTCAATGGTATTATAAACGAGATTCAGGGAAGTGGCAATAGCTTTTTTCTTTTTTGGCCTAAAGAAAGTTCACATTCTTTGTTAAGAAACTTAATATTATTGTATCATGTCGTAATTTATTTTGCAAGTGCTTTTGTATGCGGAGCGGGCAGCCCCCTGTATTTTGGGACACGAAAAAATGTTCGGCACAAGGCCGAACATCGGGATGTTTCATTGCTGTCATAATCAGCATAAAAATGTTATTTTTTGGGGAAGACCTGGGCCAGCCGGAAATCCAGACTGTCGCAGGAGGTGAGCATATAGCGGATGCCCTGCTCCTCACCGTTGAAGCCGGCGGCAATGCCGGGCCCGTGCAGATGTCCATAGACCACGGTATGTACGGGGTATTGCCGAAGCACCTGGGTGAAGCCGGTCTCACGTTCATTCCGGTACAAAGGCGGATAGTGCAGCATGACCACAATAGGGCGGCCGTCCGCAAGCTTTGCGGCTTCCTTCAGCGCCATATCCAGGCGGATCAGCTCCCGGCGATAGATCGGCTCCTGCTCGGGCGGCAGCGGCGTTTCCGCGGTGGGGAAGTCCCAACCCCGGGTGCCGCAAACCACCCATTCGCCAAGATCGATGGCATTGTGCTGCAGCACCTGTATGCCGGGAGGCAGCACGCTGCGCAGCTGCGTCAGGGAGGACCACCAGTAATCGTGGTTGCCCTTGATCAGGAGCTTTCGCCCGGGCAGGGCATCGACCGCCTGCAGATCGGGGACCGCGTCCTGCAGGCGCATGGCCCAGGTGAGGTCTCCGGGCAGCAGCACCACATCCTCCGAAGCCACCCGCTCATGCCAGTCCTGGGCGATCCGCTCGAAATGATGAGCCCAGTGCGGACCGAAAACATCCATGGGCTTATTATCCCCGCCGGGCAGGTGCAGGTCTCCAATGGCAAACAGGCGCATCCGATTTCCTTTCGTTTCCGGAGGTCAGATCTCCTCTTCCTCCGCGTCTTCCTCTTCCTGCTGCTTTTCCTCTTCCTCACGGACGGATTCCAGACTCAGGGCGTTCTCCATTTCGTCCGGAAGCTTTTCCTCGGATTCGGGCACGTCCGGCAGGATATCATCCATGGTGGCCATGGATTCCATCTCGGAGAGGGAGCTGGTATCCACGTCGCTGTCGTTCGGCTGCTCGTCCTCGGAATCGGGGTTCTCCTTCATCTCCTTGAGGCAGAAGACGCAGATATCCCGGCCGGGAATGACAGGGGATTCGTTGCAGATGGTGCACAGCTCCGGCTCTTCCTTGGGGGCGTTGGAATTCATTTCCCGCTGGCAGACCTTGCAGTAGCGGTCCGTTTCAGCCATATAATTCAACTCACAGCGTGGGCAAAGCACGAGTTTCATGGGGTATCCTCCTCCAAAAGACAGACTGCCCATCCAGATCGTTAAAAATCGGACAGTCCTTATCTGTTGCGAGATTATACACGCGTTTTTCATTCTGTCAATACCCGAATGTAAAGCGCATGGATGGATTTACCTGATTTCATCACTTTCTGCGGAAGAAAGTACCTTTTCCAGCAGCTGCAGCAGCTCTTCCCGGCCGGTACCGTCTTCGGAGGAGAAGCAGATCACTTCCCAGGGCTGGATCAGCAGGGCGCGGCAAATGGGCGCCAGCTGCTTCTGGCGGGCGCCGCGGCTGATTTTGTCGCACTTGGTGGCGATCACCGTGAAGGGGATGCCCATCTGCCGCAGAAACTGGTTCATCTGGATATCCTCCTGCGTGGGCTCGTGGCGGATATCCACCAGGCACAGGCAGTGTACCAGCTCCTCCGACTGCTCGAAATAAGCCTGCATCATGCTGCCCCAGCGTGCCTTCTCCTGCTTGTCCACCTTGGCGAAGCCGTAGCCGGGCAGGTCGATCAGATGAAAGCCATTCGTGGGCCCGTTCAGCAGAAAGACGTTGATCAGGCGGGTCTTGCCCGGGGTGGCGGAGGTGCGGGCCAGTTTGTTGCGGCGGCATAATTTATTGATCAGGCTGCTTTTGCCCACATTGCTCTTGCCGCAGATGGCGACCTGGGGCAGTCCTTTTCCGGAAAAGGCCCCGTATTGCGCCATGGAGGTAATAAAATCTGCGCTTGTGATCTCCATTTCTTACTCCTGTCTGGGGGCAGGCAAACGCACGAGGGCGTTTTGCAGTACGGTATCAATGACCTCTGCCGGGATCACGGTAAACCGCTCCAGCACATAAGGCGGGATGTCCTCCAGGTCCTTGGTATTCTCCTGGGGGATGAGGAGCGTGGTGATGCCGGCACGATAGGCAGCCAGCGTTTTCTCCTTCAGCCCGCCGATGGGCAGTACCCGGCCGCGCAGGGTCATCTCGCCGGTCATGGCCACATCCTGCCGTACGGGAATGCCGGTAAAGGCGGAAACCAGCGCGGTGGTCATGGTCACACCGGCGGAAGGGCCATCCTTGGGCACCGCGCCTTCCGGCACATGGATGTGGATGTCGATATCCTTGTAGAAGTCCTGCTTCAGGCCCAGCTGATCGGAATGGGCACGGACCCAGGTCAAAGCGGCTTCGGCGGACTCCTTCATCACATCGCCCAGCTGACCGGTGAGCTTCAGCCCACCCTTGCCGGGCATGGTGGTGCACTCGATCTCCAGCAGCTCGCCGCCGACGGAGGTCCAGGCCAGACCGTTGACGATGCCCACGCGGGGCTCCTTTTCCGGGGCTTCCCGCAGGAACCGTACTGCACCCAGGTAGGTATGCAGCACCTTTTCGGTGACGTTGATCTCCGAAACACCGGTATCCAGCATGGAGACGACGGCCTTGCGGACGACCTTGGCCAGGGTGCGCTCCAGGGTGCGTACGCCCGCCTCACGGGTATAGCCTTCGATGAGTGCCCGCATGACCTTGTCGGACATTTTGACTGCCTTGGGAGACAGACCATGGGCCTCTGTCTGCTTGGGCAGGAGATGCCGCTTGGCGATTTGAAGCTTTTCCTCCTCCGTATAGCTGGGCACCTCAATGATCTCCATACGGTCCAGCAGGGGAGCGGGAATGGTCTCCACGGAATTGGCTGTGGTGATGAACATGACCTTGCTCAGGTCAAAGGGCAGCTCCAGATAATGGTCGCGGAAGGCGAAGTTCTGCTCCGCGTCCAGCACCTCCAGCATGGCGGAGGCGGGATCTCCCCGGTAATCGGAGGCCATCTTGTCGATCTCATCAAAAAGGAACACCGGGTTCATGGTGCCGGCCTGCTTCAGACCGGAAATAATGCGGCCGGGAATGGCACCGATATAGGTGCGGCGATGACCGCGGATCTCCGCCTCATCCCGCACGCCGCCCAGGCTCATCTGCACGAACTGGCGGCCGACCGCCTTGGCAATGGCCCGTACGATGCTGGTCTTGCCTACGCCGGGAGGGCCCACAAAGCACAGGATCGGACCCTTCATGTCCTGCTTCATACGCAGCACCGCCAGGTACTCGATGATGCGCTCCTTCACCTTGTCCAGACCGTAATGATCCTCAGCCAGCACCTTGCGTGCGCGCTTCAGGTCCAGATTGTCGGTGGTGCACTTGCCCCAGGGCAGATCCAGGATCCATTCGATATAGGTCCGCGCCATGGCGATCTCCGGCGTGCCGGGCACCATGCGGGAGAGCCGCTCGATCTCCTTCTCGCAGCGCTGGCGGGCTTCCTCGTTCAGAGGCGTTTCCTCCATGCGCTTGCGCAGCTCATCCACGTCCATGGCGTCGGTGTCGCCCAGCTCGGTCTGGATGGCCTTCAGCTGCTCCCGGAGATAGTACTCCTTCTGGTTCTTCTCCACCTGCTTCTTGATGCGGGCCTGCACCTGCTTTTCCAGGTCGGCCAGCTCCGTCTCCTTGACCAGGTAGAGACAGACTGCCTCCAGGCGGTGGGGGATATCCACGATCTCCAGCTGCTTCTGCCGCTCCTCAAAGTGGAGCAGCACATTGGCCGCGATGGTGTCCGCCAGCTCGCCGGGATCCTCGATCTCGCTGATGGCGGTCACCGTTTCGGGGCTGATACGCTGGCTGGTGCGGGCATACTGCTCGAAGAAATCATGGGTAGCATGGACGGTGGCCTGCAGCTCCTTGGTCTCCTCGAAGGATTCCTCCAGCGGACGCACCCTGCCGACGAGATAAGGATCCTCGGAGACGATGCTGCTCAGCTCGGACCGCTGCATGCCCTCCACCAGAATGCGGAGGGTGTCGCCGGGCAAATTCATCACCTGGCGGACGGTGCACAGGGTGCCCATGGCAAACAGATCCTCGGCGGCGGGATCATCGACCTCGGCGTCCTTCTGGGCCGTGAGGAAGATGCGCTGGTCCTTGTTCATCACGGCTTCCAGCGCCGCAATGGACTTGGCCCGGCCCACATCGAAACTGAGGACCATATGGGGAAAAACCATCAATCCGCGCATGGCAAGCACGGGAATTTCAAGCAAGCTCTTTTTCCTGGGTGGCATGGAGTTCCTCCTGAGATTTGTATCCTGAAGCTGTAAAAATACAGCAAAAAACCGGCAGCGCCTGCTGCCCACGACAGTATACAGGGGAAAACTGTTTTTTGCAAGCCTTTTTCGAAAAAGCAAAGGAAAAGCGGAGACCTGCGACAGTCTCCGCGATGGATGATGGAAATCAGACGGCGCCCTCCGTGGACTCCGCGGGCAACGCACCGGGATCGGCCTTGCGGCGGCGGGCGGTGCGCGGCTTGCCTTCGATCAGCTTCGGTGGCTTGCCCTGCTCCACGGCCTCCGCGTCGATGACGCAGCCGGTCACGTTGGGCAGGCCGGGCAGTTCGAACATGGTGTCCAGCATCACATTCTCGATGATGGCACGCAGACCGCGGGCGCCGCAGCGGCGCTCAATGGCCTGATGGGCGATGGCCAGCACTGCCTCCGGTTCAAACTCCAGATGAATACCGTCCATGTCCAGCAGCTTCTGATACTGCTTGCAGAGGGCATTCTTGGGCTCGGTGAGGATGCGGGCCAAAGCCTGCTCATCCAGCTGGTCCAGGGAGACCACGATGGGCAAACGGCCGACAAACTCCGGGATCAGGCCATACTTGGTCAGGTCCTCCGGACGGATGTCCTTCAGCGCCTGGGAGACATCCGGTGCCTTCAGGCTCTGCACCTCCGCGCCAAAGCCCAGGCTCTTCTTGCCGATGCGGTTCTGGATGATGGGCACGATGCCGTCGAATGCGCCGCCGCAGATGAACAGGATATTGGTGGTATCGATATGGATCATTTCCTGCTGGGGATGCTTGCGGCCGCCCTGCGGAGGAACGCTGGCATCGGTGCCCTCCAGGATCTTCAGGAGCGCCTGCTGCACACCCTCGCCGCTGACATCGCGGGTGATGGAGGTGTTCTCGCTCTTGCGGGAGATCTTGTCGATCTCGTCAATGTAGATGATGCCGCGCTGGGCCAGATCGATGTCGTAATCGGCGGCCTGGATCAGCCGGAGCAGGATGTTCTCCACATCCTCGCCCACATAACCGGCTTCGGTCACGCTGGTGGCATCGGCGATGGCAAAGGGCACATGCAGGATGCGGGCCAGCGTCTGGGCCAGGTAGGTCTTGCCGCTGCCGGTGGGACCCACCAGCAGGATGTTGCTCTTCTGCAGCTCGACGTCGTCATCCTTCTTCTTGCGGCGCTTGCTGATGCGTTTGTAGTGGTTGTAGACGGCCACGCACAGCGCCTTCTTGGCCTGCTCCTGGCCGATGACATACTCATCCAGGGTGGCCTTCATCTCGGCAGGGGTGGGCAGCTTGCCATCGGTGGGCAGGTCGCTGCTGACCGACGGCATGTCATCGCTGATGATCTCCTGGCACAGATCGATGCACTCGTCACAAATGAACACATTGGGGCCGGCCACCAGCCGCCGCACCTGATTCTGGGTCTTGCCGCAGAAGGAGCAGCGATGAAGGGAACCGCGGGGAAATTCGTCCTTGGGCATGGGTGATCCTCTCTCTCCTCAGTTGCTGCGGCAGTGATCAGGTCTTGCTGCGGGGCTGATAGATCTCGTCGATGATGTGGTAATCCAGGGCCTCGGCAGCGGTCATGAAGTAGTCACGCTCGCAGTCCTGAGCCACCTTGTCCCGGGGCTGGCCGGTCATTTCGCTCATCATGTCCAGCATCTTCTGCTTGGTGCGCATGAGCCACTCCGCGCGGATCTGCACATCGGTGGCCTGACCCTGGGCACCGCCGAGGGGCTGATGGATCATGACCTCGCTGTTGGGCAGCGCCAGACGCTTGCCCTTTTCGCCGGCCATCAGCAGGAAAGCACCCATGCTGGCGGCCATGCCGATGCACACGGTGCGCACCTGTGGCTTGATATACTGCATGGTATCATAGATGGCCATGCCGGCGGTCACGGAGCCGCCGGGGCTGTTGATGTACAGGCTGATGTCCGCGTCCGGATCCTCCATTTCCAGGAAGAGCAGCTGCGCCACGATGGTATTGGCCATGGCGTCGTCAATCTCACCGGAGAGGAAAACGATGCGGTCCTTCAGCAAACGGGAGTAGATATCGTAGGACCGCTCGCCGCGGCTGGTTTGTTCCACCACATAGGGAATCAGATTCATGAATGGTCTCCTTTTTGTTCTTTACGACTGCAGGAGGAGAGGACGGCCGTCCATCTCCTCCTGCAGAAAATACCTTTTCAATTGAAGCGGGAAGCCGATTACTTGGTCTCCTCAGCGGGCTTCTCTTCCTCGGCAGCCTTGGGCTTGTCGTTGACGGTGGCGGTCTCCATCATCAGGGCCACGGTCTTCATCACGGCGGCGTTGTCCTTCAGGTAGCTCTTCTGGGCGTCGGTCAGGTCCTTCTTGAACTCCTACAGGTCACGGCCGGAAGCCTCTGCCTGCTCCTTGGTCTGAGCCTCGATGTCCTCCTCGGTGGGCTCCACGTTCTCGGCCTTTTTGATGGCCTCCAGCACCAGCTGCATTTTCACGCGGCGGGCGGCCTGACCATGATACTGCTGGCCCAGCTGCTCACGGGTCTGGCCGGTGTACTTCAGATAGTCCTCCATGCGGAGACCCTGATAGGCCATCTGCAGCTCCATCTGGCGCAGCTGATTCTCCACTTCGGAGGTGATCATGGCTTCGGGGATGTCCACCTGGGCGTTGTCGGTGGCCTTTTCCACCACCGCGTTCTCAGCGGCGATGCGGTTGTTCTTCTCGGCGTTTACCTCCAGATCCATGACAACAGAAGCGCGATAATCGCCGAAGTAGTCGAAGTCTCTCACATCGGCGGCGAACTCGTCATCCAGCTCGGGCATCTCGGTCACGGAGATGGTGTTCACCTTCACATGGAACACAGCCTCCTTGCCGGCCAGATTCTCGGCATGGTAGTCAGCGGGGAAGGTCACGGTCAGATCCTTCTCTTCGCCTACGCACATACCCACCATCTGCTCCTCGAAGCCGGGGATGAACTGATGGCTGCCGATGGTCAGGCTCTGGTTCTCAGCGGTGCCGCCGTCAAAGGCCACGCCATCCACGGTGCCGGCGTAGTTCAGGTTCACGTTGTCCATCAGCTGCACGGGACGGTCCATGACCTCCTCGGTACGGCTGGCCTTGGCGCGGTCCTGCTCAATGCGGGCGTTGATGTCATCCTCGGACACGGTGCGGCGCTCGATCTCCACGGTGAGGTTCTTGTACTCACCCAGGGTCACATCCGGATACACATACACTTCAATGGTCATCTTCAGGTCAGCGCCGGTCTCGACCTCGTCCCAGTTGATATCGGCCATGGAAGGACGGTCAACGGGCTCCAGCTTTTCGGCCTCGATGGCGTTTTCATACATATCGGGGAAAATGGCGTCCAGGGCATCCTCATAGAACACGCCCTTGCCATACATGTTCTGGATCACAAAGCGGGGAGCCTTGCCCTTGCGGAAGCCGGGCACATTGATCTTGGCGCGGTTCTTCAGATAGGCCTTCTGAACGGCGGCATCGAACTCCTCGGCGGGGACGACAAAGGTCAGCTTGGCCTGATTGCCGGAGATCTTTTCATAGGTATAGCTCATGTGGAATAATCCCTCCTGATGTTGTCCGGGATCCATTTCCCGGCACATGGTTCTGCCCTGCATATTGGCACAGCTTGCATTGTATCACAGAAATCGGACCGATGCAACCGCTTTTTGGCCTGTTTTCCGTCAATTTCCGGTGTAGCCCTCCACCAGCGTGGAGGTGCCGATATACAGAAATTCAGATTCTCTTCGGGCACTCCCAAGACTGTTCTTAGCGCCGCCGACCTTGCAGATCTGCTTGCCCATGAAGCAGATGACGGAGGTCTCTCCGCCGTCCAGATTGAAAGCAACGGTGCAGCCCTTGCTCTGCATCAGCTCGGTCATCCATTCAATGGATGCGCCCTTGCTCTCCTTGTGGCGGCCCTCCAGCATTACCGCCCAGTAGTGACCGGGCTCCACCATACCCAGGGCGGTGCGTGGAGCGTTTTCCGTGCCGAAGCGATAGACATCATCGTTGATCACACCGTCGCGGATCATCCAGGGGCCGAAGCTGTAGACCTGACTGACGCCCATGTCGATGTATTCCTCGGCGGTCTTTTCGTCGGAATCGTAGACCTCCAGACGCCCATCCGGATAGACAGCCAGGCAGTCCAGATTGGGGAAGCCGGTATAGGTGGACGGCTTGGTCTTGCTCCAGAAGATCTTGCCATCCCGGATGAGGATGCCGACCTTGGCATTCTTCATGGAATAGCGTCCGCAGGCGTAATCTCCGTTGATGGCCAGCACGCAGCCGTTCTCGGAAGTGACCAGATAGGGCCAGCGGGCGGTGCTGAAATGCTGCCCCTCCACTGCCTGGGCATTGCCCCAGACTTCTCCGTCAGCAAAGACCTACGCTTCGTACCAGATCAGCTTCCGGGGCTCGGTGGCATAGCGGCGAATGATCTCCACATGCAAGGTAGAGGAGCAGTAGCGCCAGACGCCGATGTCCGGGTTTTCGTAAACAAATTCGCCATCGGAAAGGAAACCGCGCTCATCCATCATGGTGGGCCATTGTCCGTCTTCGGGAATAATGGGCTCCTCCCCCACGGCGGTGGCGCTGCCCTGACCGGAGGTTTCGCCGGAGGCGGTGCCTGTGGAGGTGATCAGCGGTCCAGCCTCCTTGAGCGCGTCTGCGGCGGGATCGGCACAGGCAAAGGAAACGATAAGGAGCATGCATGCCAGAAGCAGGCATCCGATTCGGATCATTCGGCACTGCTCCCTTCATAGCCCTCTACCAGGGCAGAGGTGCCGATCGCAAGGAATTCGGCGCCCTTGCGGGCATAACCCTTGACGCTGCTGGACTGCCCCACCACATTGATCTGCTTGCCCATGAAAAGCATGCAGGCAGTCTGACCGCCGTCCAGATTGAAGCCGACGGTGCAGCCGCGGGCCAGCAGCAGCTCGGCCATTTCCTTCACAGAGGCACCCTTGCTGTTCTTGTGCCGGCCTTCCATCATCATGGCGATATAATGGCCCTTTTCGATCATGCCGATGACCGTGCGGGGAGCGTTCCTGGTTTCAAAGTAATTGACCGCTTCGGTGTTCAGTATGCCATCCCGGATCAGGTAGGGACCGAAGGCGAAAACATCCGTAGCACCCATATCGAGGTATTCCTGAGCGGTCTTTTCGTTGCTGTCGAACACCTGCATATCGCCGTCCGGGAACAGGGCGAGGGTATCCAGGTTGGGGAAACCGCGATAGGAAGCCGACTTGGTATGGGAGGAGAAGATCTGACCGTCCCGGATGAGGATGCCCACCTTGCTGCGCTTGCTGGAGCTCTTGGTCCAGGCCCAGCGGCCGCAGGCGTAGTCGGCATTGATGGCCAGCACGCAGCCGCGCCTGGAGCAGACATTGACCGGCCAGTCCAGGGTGGAGAAGTGCTTGCCCTCCACATTTTCGGCGGTATCCCAGACTTCACTGAGAGACCAGACCTCGGCCTCATACCAGGTCATGACCCGGGGCTCTGTGGCTGTTTTGCGCAGGATCTCCACCTTCAGGGTAGAGGAGCAGTAGCGCCAGACGCCGTTTTCCGCATCCTCGGTAACGAACTCTCCCTCATCCAGAAAGCCCTGAGCATTCAGCGCGGGCCAGCCGGTCTCGTCCGGCATATCGTCCAGAAGGATCGTGTCTGTTCCGTCGTCTTCCGGTTCCTCAGAAACGGAAAGCTCCGCCGAAGCGGAGACAAGGAACAGCATAAAGACAGTCAGTACAGAGATCCAAAGACGAATCGTAGGGAACGGTTTGGACATGATGATATCCTTTCAGTCAGGCATTGCTGCCCATCATACGCTGCAGCAGCTCCCGATAGCCCTGCTACGCGCCGCCCAGATCCCGGCGGAAACGGTCGATATCCATGGGCTCATGGGTACGGGCGTCCCAGAAGCGGGCGCTGTCCGGGCTGATGTCATCCGCCAGCAGCATCTGCCCATGCCAGCGGCCGAACTCCAGCTGGAAGTCGATCAGCTCCACGCCGATCTCATGCATATAATCGGTGAGCAGACGGTTGACTTTCAGGGCCGTGGCGGTAATGTAGTCCATTTCCTCGCGGGTAGCCAGCTTCATGGCCTGGATGTGGCTGATGTTGACCAGCGGATCATCCAGCGCTTCGTTCTTGTAGAGGAACTCGATCACCGGCGGCTCCAGCAGCTCTCCCATCGACAGGCCGAGCCTTTCGGCAAGGGAGCCTGCGACCCGGTTACGCACCTTGACCTCAATGGGCAGCATTTCCACCTTGCGGATCACGCTCTGGCGGGGATCCAGCCGGGAAACATAATCGGTTGGAACACCGTTCTTTTCAAGCATTTCAAACAGCGTCTGGCAGATGGCGTTGTTGACCTCACCCTTGCCGAGAATACGGCCGCGCTTCAGTCCGTGGAAGGCCATGGCTTCATCCTTGAAGTAGACCACTGCCAGCTCCGGATCATCCGTGTTGTAGATCCGCTTGCTCTTCCCTTCCCGGAACAGATTGCCGATTTGTACCATGCTTGCGCCTCGCTCTCCCAAAAGATGAACAAAATATATTGTATCAGATTTTGGCTTCTTCGGCAAGAGGAGATTGATTAATTGCTTCATCCAAAAGCAAAAGACCCGTGCGGAAGGAAAGCTCTGCCTGCCGCTCCGTAATCACATTGCTGATGCCCAGGGGATAGCGCTGGGTCAGCGTGGCATCGGTCAGGGGCCACTCGGTCCCCCGCAGGGCAATGCCCTCCACACGCTCAGAGAAAGCCAGCAGGGACAGCAGCCGCCCTTCCCTGCGCGGGAGGGTATAGGTTCCGGGTGCCAGAATGGTCAGATCATTCAGGGCATCCACCG
>R05__coassemble_551_pt1 | contig 17169 bp, 18 predicted proteins | sample R05__metabat2_low_PE_043 | metagenome-assembled genome bin R05 | reverse complement strand
AGGTCATCTACTACTGATCCCGGTATCCCGTCTCCCCTGATTTGCGTCGGGGGAGACTTTTTTGACCTCATCTGCCCTTCGGGCACCTTCCCCTAAAGAGGAAGGGCGGCTGCGGCCGCAGGAAGGCATGGAGCCGGAGGACGCGTCTGCGACCCTTCCCCTTTAGGGGAAGGTGCCGAGCGCAGCGAGGCGGATGAGGTCGGTCCCCAGCCGCAGCGGTGGAGAGGTCGGAGAGGTCGTGGGCCTTTCCCTGCATTGACTTTCCCGGCGTTCCGTGGTATGCTTTCTTCAACGTGATCCCAATGGAAGAGAGGAAAAGCATCATGAAAAGACTCGTTGCGCTCCTGGTGGCCCTGGCGCTGCTGCTGACCTGCACTGCCGCCTTCGCCGCGACCAATACGGACTCCCTGGACGATGTGGTGCCCTTCAAGTTCGCGCACCATAAGAACGGCATCGGCTGCGGTACCTGCCCGGTGTACAGCGCGCCCTCCACGGACGCCTACCGCGCCGCCAACGGCAAGGCCTGCTGCGATACCAATGATTATGTGGACGAGGGAGGCTTCAACAGCGCGGGCTGGCTGCTGGTGCGCTATACCACCAACGGCGGCGGTACCCGCGTGGGCTGGATCCCCCCGAAGTACGTGAAGAGCTTCAGTTCTTCCATGTACCCCCACTTCAGCCGCGTGGCGCAGACCGCCGACGGAGCCATCGACGTGACCGAGAACAACCTGGACCCCACGGATCCCGCAGGCGTCTTTGCCACCCTGCAGGACGGCGACACCTACTACGTCATCGCCCGCTATAACTACTATGGCGACGATCTGTGGTACATCGAGTTCGAGCTCGACGGCCAGGAGGCCTATGGCTTCATCCCGGTAGAGCAGGATCCGTCGTAAGGAAAATTGAAAAGCAAAAGACTGGCGAATGTGCAGCAAAGCCATTCGCCAGTCTTCTTTCACGTTATGCCGGAATTTCTTTGGAAAGCTCTTCAATCGCTTCTATTGTAAGCCCTGTATACTTGGCAATCAGTTCATGCTTCATGCCATCCTGAAGCATGTTCAATGCGATTTCAATTTTCTCTTCGTGCATGGACTCTTTTCTCATTTCTTCCATTGCTTTGCACATTTCTGCAATTCTCCTATCTTGCTCTGCTCTTTTATCTTAGCATAAGCAAGTCCCTTTTTCAAGAAGACAACGGTACTGTTTCTGAGGAAAATTACGCGGGCAAAATGTGACAAATTCGCGTCAAAATATTGCAATTCGGAACAACTTGCGTTATAATACCTTGAACCAGTATGCCTGTCTGTCTTTGGACGGGCTGCGAAGGAGGAGTAACACCATGAAAGTGATTTTGCTGCAGGACATTAAGGGCAGCGGCAAGCGTGATGATATAATCAATGTTTCCGACGGTTATGCCCGGAATTTCCTTTTCCCCAAGAAGCTGGCGGTGGAGGCCACCCCCGGCGCGGCCAAGGAGATCCAGCGCAAGCGCGCCGCCGAGGCTGCCCGTGAGGCCGAGCGCAAGGCCGCCGCGGAGGAGAAGGCCCGTCAGCTGAAGGGCAAGACCATCAACCTGACCGCCAAGGTGGGCAAGGAGGGCGGCCGCCTGTTCGGATCCATCACCACCGCCGAGATCGCCGAGCAGCTGAAGCTGCAGCATGGCATCGAGGTGGACAAGAAGAAGATCGAGCTGGCCGATCCCATCCGCACCGTGGGCGATGTCCAGGTGGGCGTGTGGCTGTATTCCGGCATCACCACCACCATGACAGTGCATGTGGAAGGCGTGGCGAAGTAAAGACCTCATCCGCCTTCGGCACCTTCCCCTAAAGGGGAAGGTCAAGCTACTTAAGCTAAGAAACCAGACCTTCCCCTTCAGGGGAAGGTGGCGCGAAGCGACGGATGAGGTCGCCCGGGGCTAAAAGATCAAGGACGGTGTTGGGGGCAATGAGTGAGCTGCGGGGAATGGTCCCGCCCAATAACCTGGAGGCGGAGCGCTCGGTGCTGGGCGCTATGATGCTGTCCTCCAACGCCCTGTCCCAGGCAACGGAGACGCTCCAGCCGGAGGATTTTTATCAACCCCAGCACAAGGAGCTCTTCGACGCCATGACCACCTTGGCCCGCAACCAGAGCGCGGTGGACCTGGTGACCGTGGACGCGGAGCTGCAGCGCCGGGGGACCCTGGAGGGCATCGGCGGCACGGCCTACCTGATGGACCTGCAGGCCTATGTGCCCACCACCGCCAACGTGAAGGATTATATCAACCTGGTGGTGGAGGCCAGCACCCTGCGGCGGCTGATCCAGGCCTGCCAGGGCATCTCCCAGGAGTGCTACAGCCGGCAGAATCCCATGCAGGAGACCCTGAACCACGCCGAGAAATCCATCTTCGATATCGTGATGCGGCGCGGCGAGGGCGAGAGCCTGGTCAGCATCAAGAACGTGCTGATCAACACCGTCAGCCAGATCGAGGAGCTGCAGAAGCTGAAGGGCGCCCTGAGCGGCATCCCCACGGGCTTCAAGGTGCTGGACGACATGACCCGCGGCATGCATGGCGGCGAGCTGATCGTGCTGGGCGCCCGCCCCTCCATGGGCAAAACGTCCCTGGCGGTGAACATCGCCAGCCACGCGGCGCTGGCGGCGGGAGCCAAGGTGGCGCTGTTCAGCCTGGAAATGCCCAGGGAACAGATCGCGACCCGTATGCTCTGCTCGGACGCCCGGGTGAACATGCAGTCGGTGCGCGCAGGTTCCCTCAGCGGGGATGACTGGATGCGGCTGGCCAAGTCCATCGGCCCCATGAGCAACGCGCATATTTATATTGACGATACGGCGGGCATCAGCCCCTCCCAGCTGCGGTCCAGGTGCCGCCGGCTGATGATGGAATCCGGCCTGGACCTGATCGTGCTGGATTACCTGGGTCTGATGCGCGCGGACAAGCAGACCGAGAGCCGCCAGCTGGAGGTCAGCGAGATCAGCCGCCAGCTGAAGGCCATTGCCATGGAGCTGAACGTGCCGCTGCTGGCATGCGCCCAGCTGTCCCGTGCCGCAACGACCCGTGTGGACAAGCGGCCCATGCTGAGCGATCTGCGTGATTCCGGCTCCATCGAGCAGGACGCGGACGTGGTGCTGTTCATCCACCGCGAGGGCTATTATGACCCCAATGCCGAGGAGAAGAACGTGGGTGAGATCATCGTGGCCAAGCAGCGCCAGGGCGCGTTGGGCACGGTGAAGGTGGCCTGGCTGCCGGAGTATACGACCTACGCGAATCTGGCCCCCGGTGCCGGCGGCGACGCGCCGTTCTGAGCTCATCAAACTGACAAACAGGGAGGCTTCTGATGGCCAAGGAAAATTGGAAGGACAAGCTGGCGGACCTGAGCCAGAGCATGATGTATGAGGCCGCGGAGGCCGAGCAGCAGGGGCTGATGTCCGGCATGACCACCACTGCGGAGCAGCCGGAGGTGCGTGCCCTGCAGAACGGGAGCTATTTCTCCGGCTACCTGCTGGTGCGCTCCGCCGAGGTCCGTACCGGCAAGACGGGCCAGCCCTATCTGGATATGAAGCTGTGCGACAAGACCGGCGAGGTGGTCTGCAAGCTGTGGAACTGCCCCCGCAACATGGTGGCGCCCCACAGCGGCGCGGTGGTGCAGCTTTCCGGCACGGTGGAGGAGTACAACAAGCAGCTGCAGATGCGGGTGCAGGACTTCGGCGAGCTGAAGGATGTGTCCGCCATCGATATGACGACCCTGGTGCCCAGCGCCCCCGAAAAGCCGGAGGTGATGCTGCAGAAGCTGCAGGACACCATCGACAGCTTCCGCAGTGAGGAGCTGCGGGCGCTGGTGCAGGAGATGCTGCGGATGGCGGGGGACAAGCTGATGTACTTCCCGGCGGCCCAGCGCATGCATCACGCGGAGTATGGCGGCCTGCTGCACCATACCACCAGCATGCTGAACACCGCCGAGCATATCATCCAGGCCTACCCCTTCCTGCATGGGGATCTGCTGCGGGCCGGGGTGATCATCCATGACCTGGCCAAGCTGGAGGAAATGGACAGCGACAAGCTGGGTAATGTGAATGATTACACCATGGACGGCCTGCTGGTGGGCCACATCGTGCGGGGCGTGGTCAATCTGGACCGGGCGGCCCGCAGGGTGGGCGTCAGCGGGGAGCTGGTGGAGCTGCTGGAGCATATGCTGCTGAGCCACCACGGCATTCCCGAGTACGGCAGCCCCCGGATGCCCATGTTCCCGGAGGCGGAGGTGCTGCACTGGATCGATACCCTGGATGCCCGCATGAACGAGCTGCAGGGCATTGAGGACCGGACGCAGCCCGGGGCCTTCTCCGAACGCATCAACAGTCTGGACGGAAGGCGTATTTATCATCCGCGCTACCGGATGAGCCGGGTGGAACCGGAAGAGGAAGCCTGATACAGAAGTTTCTCCAGGCGATCGGCTTATGACAGGAGGAAATGAACATGAAAAAACGGATCGTGTTGGTGGTATCCCTGCTGCTGTGCGCGGCCATCCTGTGCGGCTGCTCCAGCTCCACCGAGTCCAAGCACTATGACGTGGTGACCAACGCCCAGCCCGCGGCTGCCGCGACCCAGAATGTGCTGGGCGCTGCCGAGACCGCGGCGGTGATCTCCGGCGGTGCCGTGACCGCCGCTCCCACCGAGGAGCCGGTGCTGGAGGAGGTCGTCTATGAGACCCCCGCTCCGACCATGGCCAGCGAGTACGCGGGTGCCACGCCCGTGGTCATCGATCCCATCGATAAGCCCACGCCCACGCCGCTGCCGGCTTTGAGCTTCAACTATCAGACCTATGACGCCACCAAGCTGCACATCTCCTTTGAGGGCCCCACGGGCTGGACCGTCGACGACAGCTGGGATGATACCTACATCATCACCAACCCCTCCACGGCCGCGGACTATCAGGCCTACCTGGAGATCCGGGTGACCAGCGTATCCAGCAACTACACCACCACCGAGATGAAGAATGAGGTCACCAGCCTGATGTCCTCACTGAAGGGGGATTATTACACCTTCTCTTCCACCAAGACGGCCAGCCGTACCCTGCTGGACAAGGACGGTGTCTACGCGGACTACACCGCTACCCGCTCCGACGGCGTGACCATCAAGGGACGCATTCATGTGGCCTGCGTGAACAAGACGCTGTACATTGTGCATATGTCTACGCCTTCCGGCTACTACGAGACCTACAAGGACACCTTGTACGCCCGGTTCCGCAGCACCATCAAGATCACCCAATGATCCATGAACCGCAGCCCCGACCGGCTGCGGTTTTTGAAAAAGGAAGAGGATTCTGTGCGCTATCGCTGTCTGGTCTTTGATCACGATGACACCACGGTGAACAGCACCGCCACCATCCATTATCCCTGCTTTGTGGAATTCATGAAGCAGAAGCGCCCGTCGCTGCGGTACACGCTGGAGGAGTATGTGCGCTACAACTTCGATCCCGGCGTGATCCCGTTTTTCCGGGATATCTGCGGCCTGACGGAGGCGGAGCTGCTGGAGGAGCAGGAGTACTGGTTTGCCTACGCCGGGCGGCACGTTTCGGACGCTTTTCCGGGCATCCGGGAGCTGATGCTGAAGCAAAAGCAGGCGGGCGGGCTGATCGCGGTGGTGTCCCATTCCTACGCGGACAACATCCTGCGGGATTATGCCCACAACGATCTGCCCACGCCGGATGTCCTCTTCGGCTGGGAGCAGCCCCGGGAGGAGCGCAAGCCCTCGCCGGTGCCGCTGAAACGCATTATGGAGCAGTTCGGTCTGCGGCCGGAGGAGCTGCTGGTGATCGATGACCTGAAGCCGGGACTGGACATGGCCCAGGCCGCCGGGGTGCCTTTTGCCGCCGCCGGCTGGTGTTTCCATATCCCGGAGAATGAGACGGTCATGCGGGCCCACGCGGATTTTTACTTTGATACGGTGGAGGCACTGCAACGGCATTGCTTCCCGCAAACAGAAGAAGGAGGGATCGTCCATGAAATTTGAACCCAACGAAGGCAGCGGAAGCATGAACTTCGGCATCAGTGACGCGGAGCTGGAGTTGCGCAAGAGCCTCCATGAAGGGGAGACGCCCATCAGCGACCGGCTGTTCCACTGCATCTTCGGCGGTACGCTGGCTTGGGGCTTTCTGATGAATGTGCTGCTGGTGAACACCTGCTCCGGGCCCATGGTGCGCCTGATGTACAGCATGGGCGGCAGCACGGGGATGATCGTGATCATGCTGGTGTACATTGCGTGCGCGGTGGCCGGGGCCAAATTGATCCGCTCCGCCGGACTGATCACCAGCTTCCTGGGCTTTAACCTGATCGCCGTGCCGGTGGGCCTGCTGGTGAGCGTGGCGGTGTATGCCTACGACGCGCAGCTGGTGCTGCATGCCCTGGTGCTGACGCTGCTGGCCACCTCCGTCATGACGCTGATGGGCGCCCTGTTCCCGCAGTTCTTCCATGGGTTGGGCCGGCTGCTGGCGATCTCCCTGGCGGCCTGTGTGTTCTCCTCCCTGGTGTGCATGCTGTTCTTCCGCAGCTGGAGCTTCGGTATGTATGACTGGATCGTCGCCGGGCTGATGTGCCTGTACATCGGCTACGATTGGAGCCGCCTGAGCGTATGCGCCCGCACGGCCAACAACGCCGTGGATCTGGCGGCGAATATGTATCTGGATATGGTAAACCTGTTCCTGCGGATCCTGCGCATCCTGGCCAGAAACCAGCGCAGGGACTGACAAACCCTCGCACCCGACCCCTCTTACCCGCCGCGGCGGGTGAGAGGGTTTTTAAGCACAAAAAAACCATCAGCAATTGCTGATGGTGAGTGGCTCCGATTGGACTCGAACCAATGACACTCCGGGTATGAACCGAATGCTCTAGCCAGCTGAGCTACGGAGCCATGCTGAATGGTTGCGGGGGCAGGACTTGAACCTGCGACCTCCGGGTTATGAGCCCGACGAGCTGCCAACTGCTCTACCCCGCGATAGCCACCTTTCGGCGACGTTGTTTAGTATACACGATAATGACCGGAATGTCAAGCTTTTTTTTGCAATTCGGGAATTTGTTCGGCTTCCGTTCACACATTTTTCATTGGATATGCGCGCCTTCTATGGTAGAATGCAACCTGTTGATGAATGCCCTTTGAGGAAAGGAGATCGTTCCCATGAGATACGCTTCCGGGTTCCGCAAAGGCTTCCTGTTCACGGCCGGAATGCTGCTGGCCCTCTGCATGATGTATGCCCACGCGGCGGCGGACGTGGTCATCAATGAGGTGATGCTGAGCACCGCCACCTACATCAGCGGTGAGGCCTATGAGTGGGTGGAGCTGTACAACAACGGAAAGCAGGCGGTCAGCCTGAAGGGGATGACGCTGACCTATACCCGCAAGGGAGAGACCCAGACCTATACCCTGGACGGCAAGACCAAGCTGAAGGCCGGCAAGTACGCGGTGATCTTCCTGACGGGCGGGGATGAGAAGGCCACCGACGGTACCACGCATTATGCGCCGATCGATGTATCCTCCAAGGGCGGTACCTTCAAGCTGTATGACGCGGAGATGAATGAGGTCAGCAGCGTTACGCTGGGCAAGCAATACTGCGATGTGTCCTACGGCCTGGTGTATGGCACGGAGAACACCTGGCAGTATCTGGCGGAGGTGACCCGTGGCACGCAGAATTCCTCCGTCGGCTATGATACCCGCTGTGACACGCCGGCCCTGATCAGCAGCGGCGGCTTCTATGACAAACCCTTCTCCGCGTGGGTCTCCTATGCTGCCGGAACGGTGATCCATTACACGCTGGACGGCAGCACGCCCACGGAGGAGTCGCCGCTGCTGGAGGGTGCGCTGGACATCGGTGAGGGCGTGACCGCTGTGCGCATCCGTGCCTTTGCGGAGGACAAGCTGCCCTCGGAAACGGTCTCCGCCACATACTTTGTGGGCATCAGCTATGATATCGCCATCGTTTCGCTGATCACGGATGACACGTATACCTTCAACAGCAAGACCGGATCGCTGGTCAAGGGCTCCGGGGTCACGCCAAACTACGCGAAGAAATGGGAATATCCGGTCAATGTGGAATATTACAACGCGGAGCACAAGCAGGAGCTGAACCAGATGGCCACCTTCCGGGTGACCGGTGCCACCTCCCGCAAGTTCGGCCAGAAGGCCATTTCGCTGTTTGCCCGCGGTGCCCTGGGAGAAAGCACCTTTCAGTTCAATCCCTTCAACAACCGGGAGGGGTACACCTCCTACAAGAGCTTCACGCTGCGTGCCGGCGGTACGGACTGCTACCTGTCCCGCGTGCGGGATGTGCTGCTGACCGGGCTGGCTGCCGGGGAAGGGATCATGTATCAGGAAGCGGTGCCCTGCCTGGTCTATATCAACGGTGAATTCTACGGCCTGGCGAATATCCGCGAAAAGGTGAACAAGTACTCCCTGGCCGCCTGGGAGGGCATCACCGATGAAGAGACCATTGACAATGTGACCATCATCAAGGGCCGGAGCGGAGTACAGAACGGCTCCATTACGGAATGGCAGCAGCTGGTGTCTTTCATGAAGAAGAACAGCCTGGCGGACGCGGACAATCTGGCCTACGTGATGGAGCGGATGGATGTGGAGAACTACCTGACGATGGTGGCCTTCCAAATCATCAGCGGCAATAACGATATCGGCAACCAACGAATCTACAAATTTGAGGGCGGCAAGTTCAAATTCGTCCTGTATGACCTGGACGCCGCCATGGAGAACACCAACCGTTATCCGTTGGGGGCCTTTACCTCCTCGACCAGTTCGCTGTTCTACCCGGAGCCCTTTGTGGCGTTGATGAAGAACAAGGACATGCAGGACCTGTTCCTGACCATCTGCGGACGGCTGCTGGCCACCAAATTCACCCCGGACTACCTGACCACGCGGCTGGATGGGCTGGTTTCCGTCATGGAGCCCTACATGCCCATGCAGATGGAGCGGCAGCACGGCAGCAGCCCCAAGTCCATGAGCAGCTGGAATTATGAGCTGACAGCCCTGCGCAAGGTCCTCACCACCCGCCCGCGTGCCGTGATGAAGTACCTGGTCTCCTACTTCAAGCTGAGCGACGAGCAGAAACAGTACTACTTCGGCGACTTCCTGGCCATCATCGGAAATGAATAAAGCCCCAACAAAAAGCAGGGCCCAGCATCAATGCGCGAGTCCTGCTTTTTGGTATCAGCAGAAGAAACGGATTTCCTCAAAATATTCTTTCCAGCGTTGGATGATTTCCTCACTATTGGCTTCGATCATCCGGATCAATTTGCGCAGATCCCGTGCCGGAATGCCTGAGTTGTTGTGGCAAAGCAATACCCGGCCGGTGGAAGTGATCCATAGCTTTGTTGCGTTGACTGTTGGACGGCGAACGGCAATATGCACATGAACCGGCTCCAACGGTTTGCTTTCATCGGACCAGAAGAAAACAATATATTGGCCGATCTCAAAAATTTGCGGCATTGGCAAAGCCACCTTCCTGGGCAAACTCCATCATCAGGTGCGCATTGTTATGCACAAACTTGTCCAACCGTTTGATCTCCTCCGGAGAGAAGCCGTTGATGGCTCCCCATTCGTAACGGGGAAGAATGCACTCCGCGGAATCAAAGCCTCCGTCGCGGGGACGCTCCATGTATACCTTGACCGTACCGTCTTCCCGCATGTGGGAATGAACGATATTGGTTTCATCCTGCAGAGTCATATATGGATACATCATTGCGATCCCCTCCGTTTCGCATGGAATACTTGCAGCTTGATCATACCACTTTCACCGGGACTTTTCAAGACATTGCCCGTCAGCTGCCGCAAGGGCCTGCATAAACAGCTCCGCCAGCGCTTTGGCCCCTTCCAAAGAGAAGTGGGTGTTGTCCTGGGAGCCGTTGGGGTAGTTGGGGTATTGCCCGGCCGGCAGCCACATGAAGTAGCGCTTGCTCTCCTCCAGCCCGGTGGAGAGGTACAGCGCCCGGGAGGCGGCTTCCATGTCCAGCAGGCGGAGATGGCGCTCCAGGGCCTTGGCGCGGATGGCGGCGGGGTAATCCCGGTGGGAAACCATCAGGTTGCCCTGTTCATCCACCAGGCGCCGCTCAAAGGGCGTCATCAGCACCGGCTCGGCATGGTGGGACAGGGCCGCGTCGATGTACAGGTCCAGCCACAGGGGGAAGGTCAGCCGGGCATCGGTGGTCAGCTCCGGGGCGGCCTTTTCGTCGTTGTGGCTGAACTGCACAAACAGCTTATCCCCGGGACGCAGGCACAGCTCGATGGCCCCCAGGCGGCCCTCCTGCACAAAGCTCTTGCTGGAGCAGCCGGACTTGGCGTAGCTCTGGAGATGCGCGATGTCCCGCAGGGCTTCCGGCACGATCTGCGTCCAGTTGGTCTGGGGCGCCCATTCTGGGGTGCAGATGGCGGAGGTGGAATCACCGCACACCCACCAGGTAGGCAGGGGATCCCCGGGCACGGCCGCGCTGTTGTCCAGGGGCTGCCGCGTTTCATCGGCCACCAGGAGGCAATCCGTGAAGCGGGTGTCCTCCCGGCAGACGGGCTGCGAGGTTCCACGGAGGGTCAGGTGCTCCAGCTCCACCTGCTTTCCGGTCACGGTCAGCCCGGAAAGGATCGTGCGGTCCTGGGATTCTCCCACCAGCCGCAGATGATCCGCGGACAGGCATACGGACTCCCGGTATTCCCCTTCCCGCAGCAGCAGCACCGCCGGAGTGGGATCCGCCGGGTCCAGCCGGGCCAGGGCTTCGCCGAGGGTCAGGCAGTCCCCGCTGCCGTTGGCGGCGATCACAAGCATCATAGGCATCCCTCCAAAAGACCCAGACGGCGCAGCTCGGAGGCCACAAAGGCCGCGTTGGCCCGGGCGCCCTCCGCAGTGGTATGGGTGTCATCCGCGCGGCCTTCGGGATAGCCGGGCCATACGCCGGGCTGCAGATGCATGAACAGCGGCAGGCTGGCTTCCTCCCCCAGGGCGGCAACGCGGGCGAAGGAGTCCGCGTACAGGTCGATCAGCGGCGTGCCCGTATGCACCGCCAGGGTGCGCATCGCCTCCAGGTAGCCCTGATGGGAGGGCTGTAATACCCCCTGCTCAAAGCTGCGCAGGCAGATGGGCGTCAGCAGCACCGGCACCGCGCTGTACCGCCGGGCGGTCTGGATATACACCGACAGGCAGTGCCCATATCCCAGCCAGGGATCGGTATGCCGCCAGGGCCGGGGGTTCTCGTCATTGTGGGCAAACTGGATCAGCACCAGATCCCCGGGCTGCAGCCGCTGCTCCACGGGCAGGAGCCGTCCCTCATAGAGAAAGGACTTGCTGCTGCGCCCGGCCATGGCCTGATCGTCCACGGGGATGCCGGGCAGAAACTCCGGCAGGACCTGGCCCCAGCCGGTCATCGGGGCCAGGTCCTGCGTGTAGCTTGCGGCAGTGGAATCGCCGCAGATAAAGATCGTCACGTTACCAGTCCTTCATCACTTGCTTCAGGTCGATCACGCACACCTGGGCCAGGCCGTTCTCATCCGGGTTGGAGAAGAGGATCTTGTCGCCCGCCCGGTTGAAGGAGGGATGCTGGTGGTCGGCACCGGTCTTGCAGCTGCCGGTGGTGGCGATCAGCTTCGTCTTGCCGGTGGTGCGCTCAATCAGCACCACGCCCTCCTGCACATCCACACCCAGATAGCTGATGCGGTCGGCGCAGAGCCACTTGCGGTCCCGGCTCAGGCAGGGATGCAGCAGCTGCTCGCTCTCCGCTACCTGGTCGAAGTGCCGGCCGTCCTTGTCGCCGATCAGCACCCGGCCCCGCAGCTTCATGAAGGCCATCTCGCTGCCGTCCGCGGCCCACACCTCATGGGTGATCCATTCGTTGGGATGCTCCACGTACCAGGGCCGGACGTACCGCTCCTTCACATCGCACATCCAGGTGCGCTGGAAGGCGTCGCCCATGGTCTCATGGATGTAGAAGATCAGGTTCTCGTCGGTGGGGCAGATCTGGGCATGGCCCAGGTGGTAGTCGCTCTGGTAGACCACCTCGGCCTCGTCCTTGCCGGGATCCAGGATGCACAGGGCGTAGATCTTGTTGGCCAGGTGATAGCTGCAGGCAATGCGCCCGGTATCCGCCGCGGTCAGATGCCCCGTGATGCTGCCGCCGGCGGGCAGGTTGCCCAGCTTTTTGCGCTCCAGGGTGGTCAGATCCACCGCGTACACCTCGGTCTCGTTCTTGCAGGTGTAGCCGATGTTCTTCATGCGGTCCATGGCAAAGCCGCGGTAGGTGTCATCCGTCACCCGCTCCAGGTCGCCGGTCTCCACGTTGGCGCGATAGGTGCCGCCGCATACGTCCGAGGTGGCCTGATGGTTGAAGAAGAAATACTTATCATCCGGGGAGAAGTTCTCGCTGGTGAAATACAGCTTGGCATTGCGCTCCGGACCGGTGGTGTAGCGCCGGACCTCATAGCCGGTGATGGGATCGGTATACACTGCCAGCTGATTCAGCTTTTCGCTCATGGGAAGCACACTCCTTTGTCTTGTTTCTTACAGCCTGACCGTGGCGCCGCCGGGGATGCGGATGGGCTCGCCGTCATTCACGCTGATCCAGCAGTCCCGGAGATTGGGATTGTACACAAAGCTGTTGTCCGCGGCGAACTGCAGCAGGCGATAATCATCCATGCAGTCCATGAACTCGATATTCGTGCAGTACCACACGTCCTCCTTGCCGCCCACCAGCCGGCAGAAGTCCTCCATCAGGTCCCAGTTGCCCTTGTCGTTGAACTCATAGCTGTGGCCCCACACATACATCAGGTACAGGTACTGCCGCTTGAACAGGGCGTTGAACTGCTCGCCCAGCTGCAGCAGGTTGTGGTTGTGGTGGCAGGTGGCCTGCCAGCGGTAGGGGTTCTCCGGCAGGGCAAAGCTGTCCGAGCTGCCCACCACGCGGCTGTAGCGGATGCCGGCCATGGGCAGCATTTTTTCGATCTCCTCGCTGAGGGAGCCGTTGGGATAGCTCAGGCCACGCACCGGGTAGCCCACGATCTTTTCCAGGGCCTTGCGGTCCTCCAGCACCTCGTTCATCGCCTCGGGCATGGGGCAGCGGGCGATGGTGGGATGGGTCATGGTGTGGCAGGCCACCTCATGCCCCTTGTACAGCTCCGGGATCTCCTCCGGCTGGATGCGGCCGTCCGCGCCGTCCATGCGCTGGAAGAGGCCGCTGTTCAGGTGGAAGGTGCCCTTGATGCCGTAGCGGTTGAAGATTTCGATCAGCCGGCGGTCATGCACCCGGCCGTCGTCATAGCTCATGGTCAGCGCCTTGTGCTTTCCGCCGGGATAACAGCAATAGACCCTGTTCATGGGAAGTGCATCTCCTTTTCCATTCATGAAATTGGGCTGCCATCCCGAAGGATGGCAGCCCAGGGTAGGTTCAGTGGAAATTACTGCTGCAGGGAAGCATGATAAGCTTCGTTGTACTCCTGCGTCATCAGCAGGCCGCCGTTGTCCTCCCACTCAGCCCAGGCAGCGCGCAGGCCGTCCTCGTCGATCTGGCAGGCGATGTACTGCACAGCGGCGTCGGACAGGATGGTGCTCAGCATGGAACCGAAGGCCACGTTGGTCTCGGAGATGAAGGGATAGCAGGGGTTGGCCACGGCGTACTGGGCATAATCAGCATTGATCTGGTTGTACTCATCGCGCAGCGCGGTCTGCTTCTGGGGGATGCACAGGTCGCCGGTCACGTTCATGCCCAGCTGGTTCAGGCTGTGCTGGATGGTCTGCACCTGCAGGGTCACATCTTCGCCGGATTCGGGAGAGGACAGACGATAGCCGTCGGCATCCAGCCAGTAGGTCACGCCCTCCACGCCCCAGTTCAGCAGCATCTGGCCTTCAGCGCCGTTGCACCAGTCGAGGAACTTCATGACCTTGGGCAGATCAGCCTCGGAAACCTGCTTGGTCACCAGGACTTCACCGGAGAAGCCGGCGTTCTGGGGCCAGATGGTGATGGAGCCGTCTTCCTTCTTCAGGCCGCCGATCAGGCCAACGATCTGATCGGTCACGCCCTCATTGGTCTCGAACCACTCCTGCAGACGATAGCCGTTGTCCAGGCAGTCAAAGCGCATGAAGGCCTTGCTGGTGTACTCGGCATCGTTCCAGCTGCCGGACTCGATGGTGATGAAGTCGGGGTCGATGCCGCCGATCTCATACAGATGACGCAGCCAGTTCAGGCCTTCCAGATAAGCGGGGCTCTGGAAAGCGGGATAGATGTCGCCGTTCTCGTCGATGCCCCACTCGTTGGGAGCGCCGAAGGCGATGGTGATCAGGTTGATGGTGCCGGCGGTGTAGTTGCACATGTTCAGCGCATAGGTGTCATCGCTGTAGCCGGCCAGAGCTTCGGCCAGGGCGGTCAGCTCTTCCAGGGTCTCGGGCTCCTTGTCGATGCCCACGGCGGCAGCGATATCGGTGCGGTAGTAGATACCGGCACGGGGATAGGCACGGCTGCGGTAGATGGCGTAGATCTTGCCGTCCACGGAGATGTTGTTGTACACGGTGGCATCACCGGCAGCCAGGTTCGGATAGTTCTCGGCGTCGGCCACATAGTCGGTCAGATCCCAGAAGGCACCGGCGCGGGCGGAGTCCACGATCATGGAAGCGCGGGCATCGGTGGCGATCATCACCATGGGCATGTCATTGGGCGTGGCCAGGGTGGTGCTGATGGCATCGGTGTAAGCGGAGTTGGCGACCCAGCGGATGTCCAGCTTCACGCCGGTAGCGGCCTCGATGGCCTCCAGCACGGGGTTGCCGTCCACCTGGAAGTCCACGGTGGAGTAGAAGTCAGGCATCATGACGGTCAGCACGAAGGGCTCTTCGTCGGCCGCGGCGAAGCTCATGACGGACAGCGTCATGCACAGCGCCAGGAACAGAGCAGCAAGTTTCTTCATGGTTATCCCTCCATTGAGTAGTTATCATTCAGCGGCACACAGCGGCCGCGAACAATTGGAAGATCAGCCCTTCAGCGCGCCGACCATCATGCCCTTCACGAAGTACTTCTGCAGGAAGGGGTAGACGCACATGATCGGGACGGTGGAAACGACGATAACGGCCATCTTGATGGACTGCTCGGGCGGCTGCACGAAGTTGGGGTCCAGGTTGGCCATATCGCCGGCGGAGGCGGAGGACAGGATGATGATCTCGCGCAGCAGCACCTGCAGGGGCCACTTATCGCGGGCGCCGGTCAGGTAGATCATGGCGCCGAAGTAGCTGTTCCAGTGGCCCACGGCGTAGAACAGGCCGAAGGTGGCCAGCACGGGCAGGGACAGGGGCAGCACGATGCGCCACAGGCAGTAGATGTCGCCGCAGCCGTCGATGTGGGCGGATTCCTCCAGCTCCTGGGGCAGGCTCTGGAAGAAGTTCTTGACGATCATCATGTTATAGGCGCTGATGGCACCGGGCAGCAGCACGGCCCAGTAGGTGTCCTTCAGGTGCAGCCAGCTGCTGTTCACGATGTAGCTGGGGATCATGCCGCCGGAGAAGAACATGGAGAAGATGACCATGTTCAGGAAGAAGTTCCGGCCGCGGATGCGCTTCTTGGAGATGGCATAGGCCATGGTGACCGTGAAGAACAGGTTGATGGCCGTGCCGAAGAAGGTGATGAACACCGAGTTGCCGAAGGCCTGGATGATCTTGTTGGAGGAGAAGATGTAGGTGTAGGCGTCCAGCGTGACATCATGCGGGATGATGAACATGGGACGGGTGGACAGCTCATACTCGCTGGCAAAGGAGGCGCCAACGATATAGATGAAGGGCAATATCGTGGTAAAGGCCACGATCGTGAGGAACACGTAGTTGAAGATATCAAAGGCAATGCTGCCCGCGGAGGCATGCTGTCCCACGGGACCGCCGGTGATCTTCTTCTTTTTCTTCGGGGTGGTCTTTTTCTTCTGCTCGTCTTCGGTTACCGTCTTGACCATTTCACTCATCGTCTTTCCCTCCTTCCTTAATACAGTCCCTCTTCACCGAGGGCATGGGCGATCTTGTTGGAGGTGACCACCAGGGTCACGCTGACCACGGCCTTCATCAGACCGACGGCGGAGGCGTAGCTGTACTGGCCGTTCTGCAGGCCCTGCTGGTACACGAACACGTCCAGCGTCTGCGATACGGAGCGGTTCAGCGAGTTGGCCATCAGGATCAGGTGGTCATAGCCGGTATCCAGCACGCTGCCCATGCGCAGGATGAGCATCAGCACGATGGTGGAGCGGATGGACGGCAGGGTGATGTGCCACAGCCTGCGCAGGCGGCCGGCGCCATCGACCATGGCCGCTTCGTACAGCTGGGTATCCACGTTGGTCAGGGCCGCCAGGAAGATGATGGTGCCCCAGCCGGTCTCCTTCCAGATGGTCTGGCCGATGATCATCCACCGGAAGACGTTCGGGTCGGAGAGGTACTTGATCTCGGTGCCGGTCAGCTGCTGGGTCAGCTTGTAGATGATGCCGGAGGAGCCGAAGATCACGTAGGTGATGGACACCACGATGACGATGGAGATGAAGTGCGGCACATACAGGAAGGTCTGCAGCAGCTTCTTGTAGCGGAGCGACTGCATCTCATTCAGCAGCAGCGCCAGGATGATGGGCGCCGGGAAGTAGAACACGATGTTCATCAGGGAGAGGATCAGCGTGTTCGCCAGGTACCGTGACCAGGCCGGCGTCTTGAAGAAGTACTCGAACCATTTCAGGCCGACCCACTCGCTTCCGAACACGCCGGAGTAGGGCACGTAGTTCTCGAAGGAAATGACGATGCCCCACATGGGCAGATACTTGAAGATGACGAAGTAGATGACGCCGGGGATGAGCAGCAGATACAATCCGCGGTCGCGGATCAGATCGTTTTTGAGCCTGCGCCAGTACTCCTTGCCTGTGCCATGGATATGCTCCTTGGGTTTCTTGCCCATGGAACCAACTCCCTCCCTTGTGGTTTTGAGCAGCTATGGTTTTTTCGGCAGATTCTTTCCATATTCTACAGGATTTTGTGGGGGTTGTCAAGGGGGACCTCATCTGCCCTTCGGGCACCTTCCCCTAAAGGGGAAGGGCGGCTGCGGCCGCAGGAAGGCACGAAGCGTCGGGACTGCGTCTGCGACCCTTCCCCTTTAGGGGAAGGTGCCGAGCTTGCGAGGCGGATGAGGTCGGTACCC
>R05__coassemble_548_pt1 | contig 17265 bp, 16 predicted proteins | sample R05__metabat2_low_PE_043 | metagenome-assembled genome bin R05 | reverse complement strand
GGCTATATCCGTTCGGACGGCCTGCCGCTGGTGGTCAACAAAGCAGAGCCCCTGGCGGATGATTATGAGACCTACGACCTGGTCTGCATGAATGATTACTGCGACGCCGATGTGGTCAAGATCAAATATGACGACACCTATGCCGAGCGGGAGGCGGTGGACGCGCTGATGGTGATGCTCCGGGCCGCCCAGGCGGACGGGCTGCAGACCTGGCAGATCTCCGCGGCCTACCGCACCGTGGAATACCAGCAGCAGCTGTTCGACAAGCAGGTCGCCACCTATATGAAGGAGAACAACCTGAGCCGCAGCAAGGCCATCACCGCCACCCAGCGCACGGTGGCCGATCCCGGCACCAGCGAGCATCACCTCGGCACGTCCTTTGACATCACCGTACCCGGCAAGACCTTCGCCGGCACCAAGCAGAGCGACTGGCTGGCGGAGCATGCCTGGGAGTATGGCTTCATCCAGCGCTACACCAAGGAGAAGCAGAGCATCACGGGCTTTCTGGCAGAGGCCTGGCATTACCGCTGGGTCGGCGTGGAGCATTCCACCATCATGCACAACGAGGACCTCTGCCTGGAGGAGTACGTCGAGAAGTACGGCCTGATCATGGACGAATGACGCGCCTCTTCTCAAACCCGCAAAACTATGGTATACTATCGGTTGTGACAACATCAACACGAGGAGGCTGATCCGCATGGGTTGGTTCGGACGCAAGGATAAAGAAGAAAAGAACGCGGCACAGGCAGCCGGTACGCCGGAAGCCAAGCCGGATAAAAAGAGCCTCTTTGCCAGGCTGAAGGAAGGCCTGAGCAAGACCCGCGGCAATATGACCGACAAGGTGGATACGCTGGTCAAGGAGACCGAGCGCATCGACGAGGATTTCTACGACAGTCTGGAGGAGATCCTGCTGCTGGCGGACTGCGGCGGCAAGGCTACCGCCACCATCATGGATGAGCTGCGCGACCGGGTGGAGCTGGGCAAGGTGAAGGACGCCGCCGTGGCCCGGGAGATGCTCAAGCAGATCATGATCGAGGAAATGGACATCCCCCGTCCCCCGCTGAAGTGGCCCATGGCCATGTTCATCGTGGGCGTGAACGGCGTGGGCAAGACCACCACCATCGGCAAGCTGGCCCTGCGCTTCCAGGATATCGGCCGCAAGGTGATGCTCTGTGCCGGTGATACCTTCCGTGCCGCCGCCGCCGAGCAGCTGACCGTCTGGGCCGAGCGCGCCCGGGTGCCGATCGTGAAGCATGACGAAGGCGCCGATCCCGCCGCCGTGCTGTACGACGCCATCCAGTCCGCCAAGGCCAATGAGGCGGACCTGCTGCTGATCGACACCGCCGGCCGTCTGCACAACAAGAAGAACCTGATGGACGAGCTGAACAAGATGCGCCGTGTGCTGGACCGCGAGTATCCCGAGGCGGACGTGCGCTGCATCCTGGTGCTGGACGCCACCACCGGCCAGAACGGCATCGCCCAGGCCCGGGCCTTCAAGGAGGTCTGTGAGGTGGGCGGCATCATCCTGACCAAGCTGGACGGTACCGCCAAGGGCGGCATTGCCCTGGCCATCCGTCAGGAGCTGGCCGTGCCCGTGTGGTACATCGGCGTCGGCGAAGGCATCGACGACCTCCAGCCCTTCAACGCCAAGGACTTTGTGGAAGCGCTCTTCTGAATCCCAACCAAAAACCTCCGGTGCGTGATCGATCATCCGCATCGGAGGTTTTGTTGTGGGGGTTATCCTGCCGGCTGGGCTTTATGGATTCCATTTCTGCAGCAAAGGAACAATGACCTCATTGAATTTCTTTGTCCACTCCGCATGGAATTTGGCCATCATCGTCCAGTCGGCTCCACTCCAGGAAGGCAATGGTCCCTGGCTGAAAAAAATGATATCACGATCAGTCTGTACCTTTCAGGCGCGGCAAATCACAGCAGCTCCACCACGCCGAAGATGACCGCCGAGAGGCCCATCACCAGCCAGACCACCGCGGCGTAAAGCTCATACACCTTGCCGTCCTTGCTGACATACAGCGTCTTGCTGTCCCTGCGCTGCAGCAGGCTCTCCGCCATGCCCATCACCACCGATGAGCGGTAGGTGTAGCTCCGGCCATTCCAGGTGTAGCGATAGACCATCGTGCGGCGGAGGCCGTCGTCGGTGGGATCGGTATTCGCCTCATAGGATTCGTCATAGCCGATCACATCCGCCATGACCTTCTCCGCCCCGCGGATGCGAAGGAACTGATACAGCCCCCAGCCGCAAAGACCAATGCCCAGCAGCAGAGGGATCAATACTTGTGCGTTCATGGGAACCTCCTGGTTTTTATATAAAGCTCAGCAGCTGGATATATACTTTCCCATCAGCAATATGATTGTACTATACATTGAATCCATAAGTCAAGTGCTCCCTTTTCAACAACGCAACCGGTTCACCCATCGCCGGCTTTGGGTGTGTTTGTTATTCTTGGTTGGGGTCAATGGTTGAACGGGGTCCGGGATGATAACCTATTGACAAAAAGGTTGTAAAAGGTTATCATGGTTACGAGAGGAAGTGACGGTTTTATGGGGCGAATGGATGAGCTGAAACAAGCCATTGCGCAGCTTCCAGCCGGCTGCGTTTCCAGAAAGACGATCCATGGCAAAACGCAGTATTATCGCCAATGGACCGAGAACGGCAAGGTAAAAAGCAAGTACATCCCCGAAGCGGAGCTCAGTGAGCTGCAGCAGCAGATCCAGCAGCGCAGAGCCCTTCAGGCCGAACTGAGAGCGCTGAAGAAGTCCGTCGATGCCGTGCCGCTTTCTCCTGTGGAGAAGCATGCTTTTCAGTTGTCTGTCGTTTATGGAGAACAACTCCGGCAGATGGTCGCGCCCGTTGCGTCCCTTCAGAAACGCGATTGCTTCGCCGCCCTTTCCGCTTACATCAACGGCCGGAACACAGCAAGAGTCTGCATTCTGTACGGTCTCCGCAGGACCGGCAAAACCACCCTGCTCTGGCAATTGCTCCAGGATATGTCGGAGGAGATGTTTGAGAAATCCGTTTACATCAAAGCGCAGCGCAGGCAAACCATGCGCATGCTGGACACAGATCTGAAAGCCCTGTATCATTTGGGCTTTCGCTATGTTCTCATCGATGAGGTCACTTTCCTGGAGGACTTCATCGATACCGCGTCTTTCCTGTCGGACATTTACGCCGCCACCGGAATGAAGATCGTGCTTTCCGGCACGGATTCCCTCGGCTTATGGTTTGCCGGCAAAGAGGAGCTCTACGACCGCAATTATCTGATCCACACGACCTGGATCCCCTATCCGGAACATGCCCGTCTTCTCGGGGATACCGATATCGATGATTACATCCGCTACGGAGGCACGCTTCGCATCGGTGAAACGGATTTCGACGATCCCGAATTGAAAAATGAAGAGGTTGCTTTCCGGGACGACGAAACGACCCGCCGTTACATTGATACCGCGATCTGCAAAAACATCCAGCACAGCCTGAAGTGCTATGAGGACGGCGAACACTTCCGTCATCTTCGACAGCTGTACGAATGCGGTGAATTGACCGGGGCCATCAACCGCGTGATCGAAAGCATGAATCATCGTTTTACGCTGGATGTGCTGACAAGAGCTTTCAAGTCAGGTGACCTGAGCCTTGCCCGAAAAAATCTTCTGCGTGAACGTGATCCCGCTTTGCGGACAGATATTCCGGATCGCGTCAGCACAGAGAATATCACCGAACGGCTGATGGAGATCCTGGAGATTCAGAACGCTTCTGCCATGAAGGTCGAGCTGACGGAGGATCATGTCCGTGAGATCGAAGAGTATCTCTACGCGCTGGAGCTGGTCGACTACTGTCCCATCCGCTACGCCCGCCCCGGCTCCGCTCCGGATTCATTTGTTATCATCACCCAGCCCGGTATGCGCTACTGTCAGGCGCTCGCGCTGATCCATTCGTTGATGAAGGATCCTGTCTTTGACCAGATCAGCGACGCTGAAAAAAGCTATGTGACCGAACGCATCTGCGATGAAGTCAAGGGCCGAATGATGGAGGAGATCATCCATCTGGAAACCATGCGAACTCTGAAGGACGCCGATGTGTTCAAATTCATGTTTGATGCCGGTGAATTCGACATGGTCGTCTTTGACCATCAGGCAAAGACCTGCCGCATCTACGAGATCAAGCACAGCACCGTTCCCGACATCGGCCAGACCAGGCATCTGATCGATCCCGAAAAGCTTGAACAAACCAAAAAGCGAATCGCCCCCATCTCCGGCCGATATGTCATCTACAGAGGCCCGAACACCATGGATGAAAACGGCATTCAGTATCTGAATGTTGCGGATTATTTGAGAGGGCTGGTCTGAAGTCAAGAAACAGATGTGTAATTTTGAAGCCAATAACCTTCTGAACTTCCACGTTCGGGAAGTCCGGCATATACTCGGCATCAATCAGTGCAAGTATGCGCCAATCATCGGAAAAGCTCTTTCAGCAGTCGGAATCAGCCATAATGGCAGTCATTTTATACAATCATCGTCCCCATCAGCGTCACCGCGACGAAGCAGCACCAGAAGCGTCCGGTCCGCCTGCCGGTCCACAGCCAGATCAGCCAGTCTGCCGGAGCCTCGTCCAGCAGCGTGCCTTCCATGCCGGTCACCTCCTGGAACTGTCGCAGGTCCTCCAGGCTCCAGGTGATCCATGTGCCGGCCCCGTCGCCGTCAATGGTCCGGGCCAAAAACTCGGCCGCCAGTGGATCTGTTTCCTCCTCAGCCAGTGCCACGGAGCAGAGCATCATGCAAGCCATCAGAAAGCAAAGGATCTTTTTCATGGAATCGTTCCTCCTTTTGAAGTTGCTTTCAACCTATTAAACGATAGGAAAGAAGCTTTTCATTCATGGGAAAAGGAAAATTCCGGAAGCGGACGGAGACCGTCAGCTTTCCGGGTCCGGCACTGAGGATGATCCGTGGTGCGCCCAAAGAAAAGGACCGTCACGAAACCGTGACGGTCCATGGGTTACCGGAACATGAGCAGCTTACTCAGCAGTGAGGCCGTAGATGGCTTCCAGCTTCTCGGCGCGCTCGTCGATGATGGCCTGGCCGCCGGAAGCGAGGTAATCGTCCATGCCGGCGTCGAAGGTGGCGTCGAAGTCAGCAACGGCAGCCACAACGGACTTGGTCAGGAAGGCATCACGCTTGGAGGTCAGAGAAGTGCCGACATCTTCCTCGGACTCGATGGAGCCGCAGGAATACTTGGCGGGCACACGGCCATTGGACTTACCGTAGGCGTTGGCGTCGATCACGATCTGGGCATCCACGCCGGGATAGCTCAGAGCGGTGGTGGCGGCGGTGGCATCGCCCAGGTACAGGCCGTTCACGGTGATGGTGTAGTCGATGTTGTTGCCGGAGTTCTTGATGTAATCACCGGTGGCGGCGATCAGGGAATAAGCGCCGTCCTCGGTCATGGTGTAGTTGATGCCTTCCTCGCCGGTCTGCAGATACAGGATGGTATCGGCGGAGGAGATGTAGTTCAGGTACAGCAGGGAAGCCAGGATCTCGTTGTTGGTGGCAGGGAAGAAGACCTTGCGGTCAACGCGGTCCGCCAGATACTTGCGGGTGATGCCGGCTTCATTCACGAAGCAGTCAACAGCCACATAGCAGGCGTCCTCGCCCACATTGCGCTTCAGGTTGGCTTCGATGGAGTCCTCGCCATTGCGGAAAGGATAGTCCCAGTTGTGCATGAAGGCGCCGACGAAGCCGGACTTCATCATGTCGTCCTCGGTGGTGGAATCAGAATACAGGGCGAAGTCCTTCCAGATCAGGCCCTCGTTGTACCACTGGTTCAACACGCGGATGCCTTCCTTGTAGTTGGGATACAGCATGTGGCGGTCATCATAGCCGTACACGTACAGGGTAGCGTCGGTGACATCCTCGGGCACCTTGGAGATGCACAGCAGGTCATTGCGCCAGGCCACGTCGGTAGAGGTGGAATAGGGCACCATCTTGTCCGCGTCTTCGCCCAGCAGGAGCTCGGCGTTGTCACGGAAGGCCACCAGGCAGTTATAGAACTCTTCCTCGGTGGTGGGGATGGCCAGGCCCAGCTTGTCCAGCCAGTCCTTGCGGATGAAGGTGTTCAAACGGGCAGACTCGGCCAGAACAGCCTCGATGGCCCACACGGCGCCGGTCTCGGGATCCTGGTCATAATAGATGTTGTAGTCGCCCAGCAGCTCCCACAGATCGCCCAGGTAATCCTTGTACTCGGTGAGCCAGGGATTCAGGTCGACGATGCCGTCCATGCCGGCAAAGGTCTGGATGGTGGGATAGGAATAGGTCACGCAGACGTCGGGAGCGTTGCCGGTGGCCAGCAGGTTGTTCATGTCGTCCACTTCAGTCCAGCGGCCGACGGAAACGAACTCAACTTCCACATTGTAGCGCTCGAGCATGCCCTGCTTGATATACTCGGCCCAGACGTTGGTGGTGGGGTCGGTGCCGCCGTCATTGTAGCGGTTGTAGACCTCAACGGTGATCTTATGGGTGGTGGTGAACTTGCCGTCCACAAAGTCGTCATCCGCGGCGGAAGCCACATTGATCAGACCCATGGAAGCGATCAGCGCCAGAACCAGGACCAGAGACAGGATACGTTTCATGGTACATTCCTCCTTGATGATTTATTCTGAAAGCGCAAGCCCTGCGCTTCGGAATCGGGATCAGCCCTTTACGGCACCGATGGTCACGCCGGATACAAAGTACCGCTGCAGCCAGGGGTAAACCAGCAGGATCGGGATGGTGGCGAACATAACGGAAGCCATCTGGATCGTCTTGGAAACACCGGCGGAGGAGAAGCCCTCCTGCGCGGCGATCTCGCTGGACTGGGTGGAGTTCTTGATGATGTTGTACAGCAGCAGCTGGATGGGATACCACTGCTCCGCCTTGCTGCTCTTCAGGTACATCAGGGCGTCGGAGAAGCCGTTCCAGCGACCCACGGCATAGAACAGGGCCAGCGTGGCCAGGGAGGGCAGGCTCAGGGGCAGGTACACCTGCACCAGGATGCGCAGGGGGCCGGCACCGTCGATCTCGGCGGCCTCACGCAGGCTGTCCGGCACACCGAAGAAGAAGGAGCGCAGCACGATGACGTTGAACACGCTGATACAGTTGGGCAGCACCAGACACCAGGGGTTATTGAGCAGACCCAGATTGTTGATCAGGATGTAGCTGGGGATGGTGCCGGCGCTGAAGTACATGGTGAACAGCACGATGAAGTTGATCAGCTTTCCGCCGCGCAGATTGGAATAGATCAGCGGGTAAGCGGTGCAGATGGTCAGCGTCAGGCTCAGGATGGTGCAGCCGATGGTCAGAACGGCCGTCCAGCCCAGGGAAAAGGTGTACTTGCTGTTGCCAAGAACGGTCGCGTAGGCCTCCAGGTTCCAGCCCTTGGGCCAGAGGAACACATCGTTGCGGATCAAATGCTCGCTGGAGGAAAGGGAGCTGGCCAGCACATTGAGCATGGGGATCAGGCAGATGGCGGCGGCGATCAGGCAGATGCCGGCGATCACGAAATCTCCGACCCGTGTGCCCTTGGACTTGATCATGCCCTGGCGGGTGTTTTTCATCTTGACAGTACTCATACGAACACCCCCTTACATGATGCCGGGCTCGTCGAACTTCTTGGCCAGCGCATTGGAGGCCAGCAGGAAGATGACGCAGACCACGGACTGGAACAGACCCACAGCGGTGGACAGGGAGAACTGGCTGCCTTGAATACCGCGTTCATACACGAAGATGGAAATGGTTTTGCTGGCGCCCTCGACCAACGGGTTCGACAGGGTATACGGACGGTCGAATTCGCTGCCGAGAATGTGGCCCAGGTTCATGATCAGCAGGATGATGATGGTGGAGCGGATGCCCGGCAGGGTGATATGCCAGATCTTCCGCAGACGGTTGGCACCGTCCACCTCGGCAGCCTCATACAGCTCGGGGCTGATGGCGGTCAGCGCGGCCAGGTAGATGATGGTGTTCCAGCCGCATTCCTTCCAGATGCCCAGGATGATGTATGTAATGCGCCAGTTGCTTTCCGTACCGACGAAGGGGATGCTTGTGCCGAACAGCTGGTTGATGATGCCGTCATTGGTGGCAAACAGCCGCAGCGTCAGGCTGGAAATGATGACCCAGCTCAGGAAGTGGGGCAGATACAGCACGGTCTGGATGGTCTTCTTAAAGCGGGGGAAGGCCAGCTCGTTGAGCAGCAGCGCCATGATGATGGGCATGGGTGTGCCGAAGACCAGGTCCAGCAGGTTCAGGACGATGGTGTTTTTCAGGGCGTCGATAAAGTTCTTATCGCTGAATGCCTTGATGAACCACTCCATGCCGCCGTTCTTGGCCCAGTCCACCAGCCAGGGGGCCTTCAGGATGTTGTTCTTCTTGAAGGCCATCAGGATGTAGGCCATGGGCGCATACCGGAAGACGATGAAGAATGCGAGGGGAAAGATCAGCAGCAGGTACAGGGTACCATAGCGCTTGAGGTAGGTGCTCCACTTCATGTTGGAGCGGCCCAGCCTGCGGTTAGCTTTTACGGTTTTTTGTGACAAACCGATCACCCGCTTTCGTGGTATTGTTCGCCCGGATCAGGGCTCTATCTGGGAAAAATGTTACCACTTCTGACACGAATCTCCAATCACATTTTGCGGTTGACTTCTCAAATTTTGCTATTTTTCACAAACAGTTCATCAAAGCTCAATCATGCAGGTGCTGGCGCAGGCTGCGGTATTCCGTGGGGGACATATGCTCATGGGCCTGGAACACCCGGTTGAAGGTGGCAATACTGCCGAAGCCGGACTTCATGGCGATGTCGGTGATGGGGTCGCTGCCCGCGGCCAGCAGACGCTTGCACATGTTCAGCCGCTGCAGGGTGAGGAAATCATGGTAGGTCATGCCCACAAAGCTGCCGAAGAGACTTTCAAAGTGATAGCGGCTGTACCCGCCACGCGCCGCGACCTCCTCCGGCTTCAGATGCTCGGAGCAGTGGGCCGAAATATAGGAGCAGATATCCGAAAACAGCAGCTGCTGGTGATTTTTGCGCAGGTCCTGCGCTTCCCCGCTGTGCAGGTTCATCCTGCTTCTGGCAGCGGCGATCAGTGCGGCCGCCGCGTGATAGCGGACTGCGGCCCGGGAAAGCGGCTCCCGCGAATCATATTCCAGGATCAGGGCCCGGAGATGCTCGTGGATCCGTTCCGCGAGCTCAGGCTGCGTATCGGCACGGATATGCATGCAGGGATAAAAAATGTGCTCCGCGTTGAGCAGATCCTCGATCGCCGCCAGCTCCTCCCGCTCAAGCATCAGAAGGAACCGGCTTCCGGTGGGCGGCGCGAAGATCTCATGCACGACTCCGGAAGGGATGATGAAGGTATCTCCCGGCCACAGCTCATAGGCCATGCCCTCGATCAACAGGCTGTAGCTTCCGACCTACGGCATGATAATCTCATAGGTCATGTGCCAGTGGGCCGGGTAGTCATCCGGCTGGGTATTCCGGTACAGGCGGATCGTGTCCTTGATATGGTGCTCGATCTGCCGAAGGCTGGTGATGGTTTCCGGCATATGCGTTTCTCCTGAAAGATCATTCATTCTGTATCCAATGATAGCATAGTCCGCGGTGATTTTCAAGAAGGCTGCCGCGCCGTCGCCGCAGAAACCTGCCCTTGCGTTCTTTTCCGCTTTGTGATATGATGTCCCCGTCGGCAAGGACGCCGGTGCCTTTGGTGCGCCGGCGCCTTCTTTTTTCAGGAGAGAAAGGAAGCTTTGTCTATGAATATCGTGATCATCGGCGCGGGCGCCATGGGCTGTCTCTACGGCGCCTATCTGAGCAAAAACAACGCTGTGCTGCTGCTGGATTCCTATGCCCCGCAGGTGGAGGCCATCAACCGCAGCGGCATCACCGTGCAGGAGGAGGACGGCACCGAGGCGCATTTCACGCAGCTCTCCGCCGCTCTGTCCGGAACCGTGACGGAGGCCGCGGACCTGGTCATCGTCTTTGTCAAATCCACCTATACCGAAGCGGCGCTGGCCGAAAACAAGAGCCTCTTCGGTCCGCACACCCTGGTGATGACGCTGCAGAACGGCGCCGGCAATGACCGGAAGATCGCCCGGTATGTGCAGCCGGAGAACATCATCATCGGCACCAGCAAGCACAATTCCGTCAACCTGGGCGGCGGCAGGATCCGCCACAGCGGCCACGGCGCCACCACCATCGGCAGCAACCTCCGCATTCCGGAAACGCTTGCCCGGGTATCCGCCCTGCTGTCGGACGCCGGCTTCCTGACCGAGGTGTCGGACGACATCCAGCGCATCATCTGGAGCAAGCTGTTCGTGAATCTGTCCATCAACACCTTCACCGCCATCACCCGCGCGCCCATCGGCAACATGATCGAAAACCGCTACGCCTGGGACTTCGCCGAAAAGATGATCTGCGAAGCGGTGGACGTGGCCGAGGCGGACGGCACCCACTTCTCCTACATGGAGGTGCTGAACCTGGTGCACCATGTCTGCGAGGACGCGGGCAAGGGCTACTCCTCCATGTATCAGGACGTGCAGCGCGGCATCATGACCGAGATCGACGCCATCAACGGCGCCATCGTGCAGCAGGCCAAGCTGTACAACGTGCCCGCCCCCTACAACGCGCTCATCGTGGACCTGATCCACGCCATCGAGGGCGCCTACAGCTACCATCAGCCGCCGCAGCATGGCTGACGGACGCAGGCCACCGCATCGCCGGAGGGGATCCCGGGCGGCGCCTGCGGAGAATACGCTGAAAAACCAAAAGGAGAAGCCGGCTGTACTGCCCGTGCTTCTCCTTTTGCTTCAAAAAAACCGGAGCCGCGTTACGCAGCCCCGGGCGATGTACATTCCAAACGGTTGACCGAGGATTACTGCTGCACAGCCTGGATGGAGGCGCAGATCAGCACGGCCACCTGGGCACCGGTCTCATCGGCGGGATCATAGCCGAAGGAGAAGACCAGCACGTTGCCGTCATCGGTCAGGAAAGCAGCGGCCACCAGGCCATCGGTCTCGTTGCTGCCGCACACAGCAGTCAGGCCGTTCACGGTGTTGGTCTCGATATCGCCGTACCCAGCGTCAGCCAGCACGGTGTTCAGCATGTCCAGCGTGGCAGCGCCCTCGGCATCAACATACTGCGCACAAGCGACTTTGGTTTCATCCTCCGTCTGATAGTAAGCCAGGATGCCGATCTCGAGCATGCTGTCATCGGGCTCGACATAGGCCATGGTGTTGGGGATCCAGTACATGAGCGGGAAAGCATTCAGAGCATAGAACTGACCTTCGCCGGCCAGACCGACAGCGGTCTCTTCAACATCGGCCCAGTTCATGTCAGCGGCAAAGCCGGCAACAGCGGAAAAGCACAGGCACAGGGCCAGCAGCAGAGCAAAGAGCTTCTTCATAACGGGAAACCATCCTTTCATTTGGCCGGCTTTGACCGACACTGTCAGGCATTATAGCACAGATCGATTTGTAACGCAATAGAAACGCGGAATGTTACACATGTAAATTGACGCTGTAACTTTTGAACGCGGCAGCAGACGGGCTGTCTTTCCATTTTGCGGGAATTGTGGTATACTGGTCCCAGTATCATGCGTGCATTGGAGGGGATGCTCTATGAAAAACCATGAGATCAACGCGCTGCCGGACTGGTACGCGCCGCTGCGGGCGGACCTGACGGCCATGGCGGAGGAGCTGACTGCCTCGCTCACCGGCTGGCAGGGCACGGAGACGGTCATCACCCCGGAGGACTGCGGCTATACCGGCGGTCCTGCCACGGCTGCCCTCCAGATGGCCATCGACAAGGCCTCTGAGGCACATGGCACCGTGCTGCTGTCCGGCGGGGACTATGTGAGCGGTACGCTGGTGCTGCGCTCCAATGTGCGGCTGATGGTGGGCCGGGGCGCGCGCCTGCTGGCCTCCACCGATCTGCGCGATTTTCCGGAGCATCACGCCCGGCGCCTGACGGTGCAGGATACCAGCATGGGGATGCACCAGTCGCTGATCTTTGCCGAGGGCTGTGATAACGTTTGCCTGTGCGGCGAGGGCGAGATCGACGGGCAGGGCAGTCCTGCCAATTTCCCGGGGGATGAAACGGCCCAGGGCACGCCCGGCCGCCCCTTCGTCATCCGGATGATCGACTGCACCAACGTGCATATTGCGGATATCACCCTGCGGAATTCTCCCTGCTGGATGCAGAATTATCTCCACTGCGAGCGTCTGCTGGTGGAGCGCATCACCGTGCGCAACCACGCCAACTACAACAACGACGGCATCGACATCGACGGCTGCCGGGACGTGATCGTCCGCGGATGCAATATCCACTCCGGCGATGACGCCTGCTGCTTCAAGGGGGCCTCCCAGCGTCCGCTGGAGCGTGTGCTGATCGAGGATTGCGAGCTGTTCAGCGCGTGCAATGCCTTCAAGGTGGGCACCGACACCCAGGGTGATTTCCGCAAGGTGCTGGTGCGCAACTGCCTCATCGGCGGCCTGGCGGAGGATCCCAGCGGCCTCAAGCACCCCTGCTCCGATTCCGCCGTTTCGCTGGAGGCCATGGACGGCGGCATCCTGGAGGATTTCCTGCTGACCGGTCTGCGCATGGTCCGTGCCTGGAGTCCCCTCTTCCTGCGCCTGGAAAACCGCGGCCGCGTCAAGCCCGGCGATCCCGTGCCGCCCATCGGCATCATCCGCCGCGTGGCCATGGCCCATATCACCGGCGAGGACTGCGGCCCCCGGGGCTCCTACATGATCGGCATTCCGGAGCAGGCCATCGGCGAGGTGCTGCTCCAGGATGTGCACATCACCCAGCACGCAAGCAAGAAGCCGGTGCTGTCGGAATCCTCGGTCAGCGAGCTGCGCGGGCTCTATCCGGACGCCCACATGATCGACGATCTGGGAGACGCCCCGGCCTTTGCGCTCTGGGCGCGCCACGTTCACGGCCTCACCCTGTGCGATTATTCCGTAACGCCGGATGGTGACGAAGCAAGGCCGGCGTTCGTGCTGGAAACGGACGTGCGCTGAGCTGCTTCAGGCAGAGCAGGCGCCTTTGCTTCCCCACAGCAAAACACCCGGGTATACCATAGACGGTACGCCCGGGTTTTTGCATGGGATCATTCCCCGATCACAATCACGCCGTTGGGCGCGGTGATCGTTACATCAGAGCAATTGACGATGTACTGCAGATTGGGGCAGTTGTCGAAAGCGTCCGCGGCCACGGAGGTCACGGAAGCCGGGATGACGATAAGCTCTGCAGCGGTGCCGGAGAAGGCCGCGGCGGAGATGACCTTCAAGTCCGCCGGAAGGATCAGGGTCGAATATGAACTGTAATCGATGGGCTGGTAATGCCAGGTGGCATTGATCAGAGGGGCATTGCCATTATGGGTTTCATCAATGACGCCACCATAGCATTCGTTGATTTCGATCTTTGTCCTGTCGATCTTCGTGCCGCCATAGTAAACATCAGAAAGATCATCACAGCCATCAAAGGCGCGTTCCCCGATGCTCGTCAAACGTTTTCCAAAAGTAACGCATTTCAAGCCGATACATTGATCAAACGTACCTTTTTCGATGCATGTCACATTCTCCGGGATCGTAATGCTTGTCAGGGTGGAGCATTGGGCAAAAGCAAATTCCCCGATGCCGGTCACGTTATCCGGGATCACGATATTTGTCAAACCTTCACAATAGTAGAACGCAGCCTCTCCGATGCTTGTCACATTGTCCGGGATCGTAATGCTCGCCACTGCTGCGCAATCGTAGAAGGCATAAGCGCCTATGCTCGTTATGCTGTCCGGCAGTTCGATGCTCAGCAGACCTTCACAGTAGGAGAATGCGTTGTCCGGAATGCCGTCCGTCCAGCCAAACTCATAGTCACAGCCCGAACCGATAGGGCCGGCAGACTTCAGGGCTTTGCAGTCTCTGAACGTCTATGCCCCGATGCTTGTCACGCTGTCCGGGATCGTAATGCTCTCCAGACTGGTGCAGTTCTCGAACGCCCAGTTTCCGATGCTTGTCACGCTCTTTCCGATCGTGATGCTTGCCAGCTTATTGCAGGAGACAAACGCGCTTTTTCCGATGCTCGTCACGCTGTCCGGAATCGTAACAACACCCGTCAGGCCGGAGCACTGGCTGAAAGCAGAATCCCCTATACTCAGCAGGCTCTCTGACAGCGTGATGCTCATCAGCTGTCTGCAGCGCCAGAAGGCAAAGCTTCCGATGCTTGTCACATCATTGCCAATAACAACGCTCTGGATGGAACCCGCATAGGCATACCACGGAGCGACTCCACCGCCAGGATAATCCGTCATTGCGCCGGTACCACTGATGGTCAGCACGCCATCGTTATCCAATCCCCAGGACAAATTGTTACCGCAGATACCGGCTGCAAGAATATTATAGTGCCAAGCAGCCCCCGTCAGCTTGTTATTGTTGCTGCCAATAGAGATACCCTCATAGTCGTTTTCCGTACCACCGTAATAAACATCGGTCAAGCCGGTACAGGTCTAGAACGCAAAATTTCCGATACTTGTCACGTTCTCTCCAATCATAACGCTTTTCAAGCCAGTGCAGCTACGGAACGCATTCTGTCCTATGGTTGTCACCTTTTCCGGAATGTTAACGGTTTTCAGTTCCTTGCAGCCATAGAACGTATATTCTCCAATGCTCGTCACTTCTTCCGGAATCCTGATGCTCGCCAGGGCACTGCAGTCTCTGAACGCAGAGCTCCCGATACTTGTCAGGTTTTCCGGCATCGTGACGCTCACCAGGCTGGTGCAGTAGTGAAACGCCCAGTTTCCAATACTCGTCACACCGCTGCCAATGACAACATTCTTGATATCGGATTTATAAGAATACCAGGGAGATGAAGCATTGGAATAATCCTTCATTGCTCCGCTGCCGCTGATGGTCAGTGTGTACTCTTCATCCAGCACCCAGGTCAGGTCGTTGCCGCAGGTACCTGAGGCAATATCTGCCAGTGCGCAGGCCGCGCAGAGGGTGAACACCAGCACAAGTGTCAGCGCAGCCAGGAATGTTGTTGCCCGGTTGTGTTTCTTCATCTTAATCATCCTCCTTTTTATCAGTCAAACTGCTGCTCCGGGATCCTTTGTGCCCGTGTCAATAAACAAAAAGACCCGCCCATCATAAAAGATGAGTGAGTCCTGAATTGATCACACGACAAAAGGGCAGAAAAAGCCTTACCTGCCTGCCTGCCTGCCTGCCTGCCAAACATCTTACTGCATCGGGACATGGCTGTCAAATCCTTCCTGCTCATTGTCACTTTTATTATAACATAAGAACGGCAGGGCATCAAGGGGAAAATCACAGGCAGAACGCAGCCCATCGGCGCCAACCGCCGCGAAGCAAGGCCGGCCTTTGTGCTGGAAACGGATGTGTGCTGAGGGTCAATCCATACTGTGCAGGAAGGCCTCATAGGTGAAGGCCGCGGCCTCTTTGTCGGAAAGCGTACGGGCATAGGGCACACGGAACGGGCTGCTGCCGGCGCCGGTGGAATGGTACTCCGCGAAAAAGCCCAGGTCATGGAAGGCGGGCTTGCCCCAGTCATCAAAGCCCTCCGCGCAGATGTGGGCTCCCAGCTCGCACTCCAGCAGCACGGTCTTCGCGTACTCCCGCCAGGGGCGGCCGAGGTAAACGCTGCCGGCCGGGCATTCGTCGCTCAGGAAGCGGCAGGCATGGAAGACATAGCCGAAGGCCTGTCCTTCCGGGGTGGAGGCAGCCGTGCAGAAGTTGCGGAACGGTATGCGATGGTCCGCGTTGCGGTTCAGGCTGATGATATCGCACTGCTCAAACCAGGCGGCAGCCCCGCCGAAGATGAAATCGATGTCGCCGCTGATCCGGCAATGGCGGTAGGTGTGCCGCTGCGGGGTCCTGGGCGCGAACTGCTTGGGGCCAATGAAGCCGTTCTTCTCCACTTCCTTGGGCGGCAGCGGCGCGGTGAACAGCGTATCCTGATAGGAGCGCAGGACGCAGCCCTCGCAGGTGAACCAATCACCGTCCGCGTACAGCGCCACCGCCTGACCGGAAGGCGAACAGGGCGCGGCGGTATTTTCAATCGTCAGGTTCCTCAGGGTGATATGGTCTCCGTCCGTGCGGAGGGTCGCGGTGCGGAAGGTGCCGCGCTTGAGCCCCTCGGGCAGCATCTCCGCGGCAATATCGTGCCAGGAAATGACCGTGCTTTCCGCGGAGGTCCCTTCCAGGGTGACATTCCCGCGGCAAAGCTCGGTCTTCTCCTCATAGCGTCCGGGCGCCAGCACCACCCGGACGGGGATGCTTTCGTCCTGCGGGAGCGCGGCAAGGGCGGTACCCAGGGCATGGTCTCCCGGAGCAACAGCTACAACATACGCTTGCATGGGATCACTCTCTCCTTTGTTCGATCGGCAGTGGAACACATTATAGAAGGGAACCGGAAGAAAAGCAAGCATTCAATAAACTTTCCTCCCTTGTGATAATGTGAGCATGCGTCACGCATCCATTTTTTCGATAGACATTTACGGCATTTCAAAGCTTTGCATCTCCATAAAAATCAAAATATTTTCTTCCTGTGTTGCGCTTTTGTTGCGCCGGTGTTGCGCTGCTGTTGTCTGCCGAAGAGTCTGAAGAAGAGGTTTGCCACCATGTGTACGGCGGCTGGAAGGTGGATGGTGACAAGCATATCCGCTACTGCCGGATGTGCGGTGAGGTGCAGCGCAGGAAGCATGATTATGTTTCCGACGGTGACAACATCGGCACCCATACCTGCTCCGTCTGCGGCAACACTGAGGAATGCACCCTGCGCGAGGACTACACCGACAACCAGGACGGCACCCATTCCCAGCTCTGCGCGGTTTGCGGCGGCGTGGTAACCACTGCCGACTGCAGCTACGGCAAGCCTGTTGACAATGAAGACGGCACCCACTCCGCCACCTGCACCGTGTGCGGCAACATCAAGACCGAGGATTGCAGCTTCGGCGAGTGGATCGACAATGAGAACGGCACCCACAGCCAGACCTGCACCGCTTGCGGCTATACCAAGACGGAAGCTTGCGGCTTCGGCAAGTGGATCGACAATAAAAATGGCACCCACACCCGCACCTGCGAGACCTGCGGCTATCAGGAGACAGCCAAGTGCAGCTATGGCGCAGGCAGCGCAGATGGCCAGAACACCCACATGCGGATCTGCGGCGTGTGCGGTAACGTAATGTCGGAAGCCTGCAGCTATGGCAAGGCTGACAGCAA
>R05__coassemble_519_pt1 | contig 17941 bp, 16 predicted proteins | sample R05__metabat2_low_PE_043 | metagenome-assembled genome bin R05 | reverse complement strand
GCCTGACGATCCTGTTCATCGCCCATAACCTGAGCGTGGTGAAGTACTTCAGCGACCGCATCGGCGTGATGTATTACGGCCGCATGGTGGAGATCGCCCGCAGCGATGATCTGTACGCCAAGCCACTGCATCCCTACACCCGGGCCCTGCTGAGCGCCATCCCGGAGCCCAACCCGCTGACAGAGCGCAAACGCAAGCGCATCGACTACGTGCCGGAACGGGACCATGATTACAGCCGGGAGCAGCCCACCATGGTGGAGGTGGAGCCGGAGCACTTTGTGCTGTGCTCCCCCTCGGAGCTGGCGAAATACCGTGCACAGCTGGGACTGTGACAGGAGGCGGCATTGATGTTTGAAAATCAGGAAGCGATCACGGCGGCCATTGCAAAAGCGGTGGCCGCGCAGGATATGGCCGGTGTGAGCGTCTGCGTCCGCGGGCCGGAGGGCATCCTCTACGAGCATGCCTTCGGTGTGCGGAATGTGGAACGGACCCTGCCGGTGGATCGGGATACGGTGTTTGGCATTGCCAGCATGAGCAAGTCTGTCTGCGCGCTGGCGGCCTGCATCCTGCACACGGAGGGCAAGCTGAACATCGACGACCCGGTGACCAAATATTTCCCGGACTTCCGGGTGCCGGGCAATCCCCGGGACGCGGTGACGCTGCGGCATCTGTGCCGCCATACCGCCGGCATTCCGCCCATCGAGCCGCTGGAGTGGTCCATCGCCATGAACAGCCAGCGCCGGGACAGTGAATGGCTGCGGCAGATGCGGGCAGAGAGCCCCAACCAGATGAACACCATTGAGCAGGTCATCGACTATGTGGCCCACTGCCCCTATCCCACGCTGGGCGCGCCGGGGGAGTACATGAGCTACTGCAATGAGGGCTATGCCGTGCTGAGCTATGTGGTGGACATGGCGGCCGGGCAGAAGCTGGAGGATTTCTGCATGGAGCGGATCTTCCGGCCCCTGGGTATGACCCGTACCATGCTGGATGACGGCGTGGCGGCGGCCCGGGCCATGAGCGGCGGCAACATCATCAGCCTGTTTGAGCATGAGGACGGGCAGAACATCGGCGACAACGACTGGAGCACCATGCCGCCCTTCCGGGGCTGCGCGACGGTGAAGAGCACCGCGCCGGACATGGCCGCCTACTATCAGGCCCTGTCTCTGAACGGCATGCATGACGGCGTGCAGGCCATCCCCGCGGCGGCGGTGGAGCTGCTGATCGGCGAGGAGTACCCGGTCACGGATCAGGATGTGTACTGCCTGGGCCTGAACAAGTACCGCAAGTTCGGCCACGTGTTCTGCGAGCATGCGGGCGGCCTGCACGGCATTGCCACCAAGGGCGGCCTGCTGAAGGGCGAGGGCATCGGCTTTGCGGTGCTCAGCAACCAGGGCGACGCGGACATGGATGACATCCTGTGGATCCTGTACAGCGAGGCGCTGGGCCTGCCGCTGGATACCTGTTTCCGCCGCTTTGTGCCGGTGGGCCATGACTTCTCCGATCCGGAGATGGTGGTCGGCAGCTTTACCGGCCATGAGGGTCAGGCGGAGCATCTGAAGGTGTACCTGGAGGACGGCAGGCTGAAGGGAAGCAAGGGCGACATCACCGTCACGCTGCGGTACTGCGGCGGCACCCGCTTCCTGGGCTACACCTCGGAGACGGCCAGGTCCCCGGTATGCCGCACGGAATTCCTTATCCGCAACGGGCAGGCCTGGGGCGTGCGCTACGGCACCCGCATTTTCCAGCGGGATTGACCCTCCGGACGCGGAAATCCGGTTTGACAAACAGAAGCAATGCATGTATAATAGACCCTGTATCTGAATGCGCCGGTACCCGTGGAATACACGGCTGGCGCACTTTCTGTCCGCGAAAGGAGACGCAAATCCATGGCTAATGAAAAGAGCAATCTGATTACGGCAGCCGGTCTTGCCAAGCTGCAGGAGGAACTGGACTACCGCATTGTGACCCTGCGCAACGAGATCGCCAAGGAGATCGATTTCGCCCGCAGCTACGGCGACCTTTCCGAAAACGCCGAATATACCGAAGCCAAAAACAAGCAGAGCGAGAACGAGAGCGAGATCCAGCGCCTGCAGTACCAGATCAACCACGCGGTGGTGGTGGGCGATGACGAGATCTCCACGGAGAAGGTCAGCGTGGGCACCACGGTGGTCGTGTTTGACCCCGAGATGAACGAGGAGATCGAGTATTCCATCGTGGGTGCCGCTGAGGCGGATCCCTTCGAGGGCAAGATCTCCGATGAGTGCCCCGTGGGTGCCGGCCTGATCGGTGCCGCCGTGGGTGAAGTGGTATCCATCGAGGTACCCGACGGCGAGCTGAAGCTGGAGGTCCGCGAGATCCGCCGCTGAGCCGCCTTCCCCAAGAAGCTGATAAAGGAGCATACCCATGGCTGATTATCCCGTAACGCCGCATACGCCGGCCCTTTCCGAGCAGGAGATCATCCGTCGCCAGAAGCTGCAGGCCCTGCTGGATGCCGGCGAAAATCCCTATGCCATCACCCAGTTCCAGGTGACGCACCACTCCTCCGAGATCCGTGAGCAGTGCGACGCGCTGGAGGGGCAGACTGTTTCCCTGGCCGGCCGCATGACCAGCTGCCGCGTGATGGGCAAGGCGGCCTTTGCCCACCTGCTGGACGCGAACGGCACCATTCAGATCTATGTCACCCGGGATGACCTGGGGGTGGATGCCTACCAGGCCTTCAAGAAGGATGACCTGGGCGATATCCTGGGCGTGACCGGCACCGTGTTCCGCACCAAGACCGGCGAGCCCTCCGTGCATGTGACGGCTCTGAAGCTTTTGAGCAAGAGCCTGAAGGTGCTGCCGGAGAAGTTCCACGGCCTGGTGGATACCGATCTGCGCTATCGCCGCCGTGAGGTGGACTGCATCGTCAATCCCGAGGTGCGCGATACCTTCCGCAAGCGCTCGAAGATCATCAGCGCCGTGCGTGAATTCCTGGACGGCCGCGGCTATCTGGAGGTCGAGACCCCCGTGCTGCAGACCGTGGAGATCGGCGCGGCGGCCCGTCCCTTCAAGACCCATCACAACGCGCTGGATATCGACATGCTGCTGCGCATCGAGACAGAGCTGTACCTGAAGCGCCTGATCGTGGGCGGCTTTGAGCGCGTGTACGAGGTGGGCCGCATCTTCCGCAATGAGGGCATGGACGCCACTCACAATCCCGAGTTCACCTCCGTGGAGACCTACCAGGCCTACGCAGACTACAAGGACATCATGCGCATGGTCGAGGACATGTACGAGTTCGTGGCCATGAAGGTGCTGGGCACCACCGATGTGCAGTATCAGGGCCAGACCATCCATCTGAAGGCCCCCTGGAAGCGCATCACCATGGCGGATGCCGTGAAGGAAGCCTGCGGCGTGGACTGGACCGAGTGGAAGACCGACGAGGAGGCCCGGGCCGAGATGGATCGCCGGGACATCCACGTGGAGGCCAACGCCAAGCGCGGCGACTGCCTGTCCGCTCTGTTTGATGAGTACGTGGAGCACAACCTGGTGCAGCCCACCTTCATCATCGACCATCCCACCGACATCAGCCCCCTGGCCAAGCGCAAGCCCGAGGATCCCACGCTGACCGAGCGCTTCGAGTTCTTCATCACCGGCCACGAGATGGGCAATGCCTTCTCTGAGCTGAACGACCCCATCGACCAGCGCCGTCGCTTTGAGGATCAGGTGGCCCAGCGCGCGGCCCAGGGTATCCATGCCGAGGTGGATGAGGACTTCGTGTCCGCTCTGGAGTACGGCATGCCCCCCACCGGCGGCCTGGGCATCGGCCTGGATCGTCTGGTGATGCTGCTGACCGACAGCGCCACCATCCGCGACGTGCTGCTGTTCCCCACCATGAAGCCCCTGGACAAGAAGCCCTCCGCGGAGAAGCCCGCCGAAGCCCCCAAGGCCGCGGAGCCTGTCGTTGCGGAGGCGCCCATTGACTTCTCCAACGTGCAGGTGGAACCGCTGTTTGCCGATATGGTGGATTTTGAGACCTTCAGCAAGAGCGACTTCCGCGCCGTGAAGGTGAAGGCCTGTGAAGCCGTGAAGAAGAGCAAGAAGCTGCTGCAGTTCACCCTGGATGACGGCACCGGCACCGACCGTATCATCCTGAGCGGCATCCATGCCTACTATGAACCCGAAGAGCTGGTGGGCAGGACGCTGATCGCCATCACCAACCTGCCGCCCCGGGCCATGATGGGCATCGAAAGCTGCGGCATGCTGCTCTCCGCCGTGCACAAGGAGAACGACGAGGAGAAGCTGCATCTGCTGATGGTGGATGACCACATCCCTGCCGGCGCAAAGCTGTACTGAGCATAAAAAATCAAGGCATCCGTCAAAACAATGGCGGATGCCTTTTTGGTGTGGTCAGGAACCTTCCGGCGCTTCTCCCAGCCTGTACCGCTGCGGGGTCATGCCGTGCTGCTTTTTGAAGGCGTTGCAGAAGACGCTCTCGCCGGAGAAGCCGCAGTGGAAGCAGATCTCCTTCACGGTCAGCTCGGTGTACTTCAGCAGATAGCGGGCGGAGGCCATGCGGCGGCTGGTGAGATAATCGTGGGGCGTATAGCCGGTCTCCCGGCGGAAAACGCGGATGAAGTAGTAGGGGCTCAGGCCCACCTGCGCGGCCAGCTGCTCCAAAGAGAGATCCTCGGAGAAATGCTCGTTGATGTAGCGGATGGCGATCTCCGCTGTTTCGGACTCACTGCGGCGTCCGGTATGACCGGGACGGAACAGCAGCAGCTCGGTGAGGATATCGTTAATGTATTTGGACAGCAGGGGCTCCCGGATGGGCTGATCCTCCTGAAACAGATGCAGGATGTTGTTCAGTCTGCGCAGCACGGGGAAGGCGTCCTCCAGGGTGAACACATTGCCCAGCTGCGCCAGGATCGCCTGATAATAGGCCGAGGCCATGGGGCCGTCGAAGTGCAGCCATATGCACTCGTAGCCTGTTTCCGTAGCGTAGCCATGGGGCTCATAGCAGTTGATCAGGGCGAACTGCTGCTCATGGACCGGAAGGAGCCTGCCGTTCAGATCCAGCTCCAGGGTGCCCTGCTGCACATACATCAGCAGATAGCTGTCGAAGGAGCTGCGGGACAGCCGATAACCCGGCTCATAGGTAAAGAGACCGCACTGCAGCGGGTAGAAGAACAGCCTCTGGGCGGTGCGGCTGGGGGTGTACAGATAATATTCAGAGGAGGGCAGCACCTTACGCTCCATGGACTTCATGGGATCATCCTTCCTTGTGCGCCGCAGAATGCAGCAGCAGCTGACCGGCGGTGACCAGCAGGGTGCCGAAGCCCAGCGCGGCGGCGATCAGCAGGGTCTGGGTGCCGCGGGTGACGAAGACCGCTTCTTCCCCGTGGACCAGGGCAAGCATGGTGTAATACAGGCTGCCGCCGGGGATCAGGGGGACCACGGCGGTGATGGTAAAGATGACCGCCGGGGCCTTGCAGAAGCGGGCCATCCCCGCGGCCCACACATTGGCAGCCACGGCGGCGAGCAGGTTGGCGGGAAACAGGGACCATCCGGCAGCCTCAGCCAAAAGGTAGACGCTCCAGGTGAGGGCGCCGCCCAGGGTGGCCCAGGGGAGCCGCCGGGGCTCCATCCGCAGCAGGATGCCGAAGCCCAGGGAACCCAGGGCAGCCATCAGGAGCTGCAGCGCGGCATTCATCACAGCATCCCTCCCAGATAAACAGCCAGGGCGAAGCCGCAGGCGATGACCACGGCCTGCAGCAGGGCCTCGAACAAACGCAGCATGCCGGAGATGGTGTCCCCACGGAACAGATCGCGGAGAGCGCCGGTCAGGGCGATGCCGGGGATCAGCAGCATGATATCGCCGATCATGACCTTGTCAGTCTGAGTGCAGAGGCCGGCCCAGCCGCAGAGCACGGCGGCCAGCCCGGTGAGGATGGAGCACAGCAGCGTATAGACCAGGGCGTTGGGCAGCAGCGGCCGGACATGGCGGTCCGATTCCACCACCAGCACGGCGCAGGCGGCGGCGCAGAGGGCGTCCCGCAGATCGCCGCCGAAGAAGACACAGAAGGCGCCGGAGGCCAGGACGGAACCGGTCAGCTGCAGCAGGCTGCTTTCATCCTTCCCGGCGCACTGTGCCTGTACGGCCCGGCGCAGCTCGGAGATGGGCGGACGAGTGCCGCAGATCTGCCGCGACAGGGCGTTCAGGTGTTCCAGCCGGGTGAAATCCATGCTGCCGCCGCTGATGCGCCTGGTCTGGGTGGACATGCGCCCGGCCCGCTCCATGGTGACCACGATGCTGGAGGTGATGGCAAAGACATCCGCCCGGGCAGCGCCGTAGGCCCTGCAGATGCGCTGGATGGTATCCTACACCCGGCTGACCTCTCCGCCGCAGCTGAGCAGGTTTTCCCCCAGATCCAGGGCCGCAGCCAGCAGCTGCTCATCCTCCTACCGATCCGTCATGCGGAAGCCTCCCTTGAGTACAGCAATGAAACGAAAAGCATGATAGCACAATTTTGAACGGGCCGCAATCGGAAACCGATTGAATTTATACGGAAAGAATGGTACAATCTCCCTGTAATGACCGCGGGGCAGGAAGGCTGCGCCGCGTGGAAAAGGTGCAGAACGATGTTTGATACAGGCAGACAATACAGACAGCGCATCAAGGCATGGATGCAGGAGCTGGAGCGGCAGGTGGCGGTGCCCGTGGGCAGCGTGGCCTTCAGCGGTGCCATGACCATGGACCGGCTGACCCCTGCCCAGGCGGAACGGCTGGAAAAGCAGCCCTGCCCCGTGGGTATGGCATGGGGCCACTGCTGGGAATACGGCTGGTTCACCGCGGAGCTCCGGGTGCCGGAGGACTGCGCCGGAAAGCGGCTGGTGCTGTATTCCGGTGTGGGCGGTGAGCAGCTGGTGTATGTCAACGGGCATGCCGTGGGTTCCGTGGACAAGGAGCACCATGAGATCCTGCTGACCCGCAGCGCTCAGCCGGGGGAGACCTTCCATATCCTGCTGGAGAGCTATGCGGGCCATGGCGCCCGGCTGGAGAACTCCGGCCCCATTCCGCCGGAACGCAAGGCCATCCCGCCGACCCCGGAGACCCAGTGCCGGGTGGGGGAGAGCTTCTTCGCGGAGTGGAATGAGGATGCCTATCAGCTGCTGCTGGATGTACGGGTGCTGCAGCAGCTGCTGGAGGTGCTGCCGGACAAGAGCCTGCGGGCCCAGAAGGTGGCGGAGGGCCTGGAGCGGTTCACGGAGATCGTGGAATTCGAGCAGCCCAGGGACGGACGGGATGAGAGCTACCGCCGGGCAAGAAAGGCTCTGGCGCCGCTGCTGGCCTGCCACAACGGCTCCACCGCGCCCACCATGTGGCTGATCGGACAGTCCCATATCGATCTGGGCTGGCTGTGGCCTATGGAGGAGACCTATCACAAGTCCGCGCGCACGTATTCCAATCAGCTGACCTTGCTGAAGGAATACCCCTCCTACCGCTACTATGCCTGTGAGCCGGCGCTGCTGCAGATGCTGCGGGAGTATGAGCCGGACCTGTGGCAGGAGCTGAAGGAGGCCCATGCCCGGGGGCAGATCCTGCCGGACGGCGCCTTCTATGTGGAATGCGATACCAACCTGCCCGCGGGCGAGAGCCTGATCCGGCAGCTGATGTGGGGCAAACGCTGGTTCCGGGAGCAGTTCGGTACCGAGAGCCGGGTGGCCTGGCAGCCGGATACCTTCGGCTTTACGGCCGCGCTGCCGCAGCTGCTGAAGGGCTTTGATATTCCTTATTTCGCGACCCAGAAGCTGCTGCGGGCGGACCCGGAATATCCCCGGTTCCCCTATCAGAACTTCACCTGGGAGGGCCTGGACGGGACGGAGGTCTGCGCCCTGTCCTTCTTCAAGGATAACGCGATCTGCGAGCCCAAGTCCTTCTATCAGCGCTGGGAGGAGGACCGCACCCAGCAGGAGGGCATCGACACCCTGCTGTTCCCCTTCGGCTATGGAGATGGCGGCGGCGGCCCCACCCGGGACATGGTGGAGACGGCGGAGCGCCTGCAGGACCTGGAGGGCGTGGCCCGCTCCCATTACGGCAGCATTGCGGACTACTTTGCCTATACCGAGCCGGCCTCCAGACGGAACCGCTGGGTGGGTGAGCTGTACCTGCAGTGGCACCGGGGCACCTATACGGCGCAGCGGCGCACCAAGGCTCTGATGCGCCGCACCGAGGAGGCCCTGCATGATACCGAGCTGCTGACGGCCATGCTTCCTGCGGCACAGCAGGCAGCGCAGAAGCCGCTGCTGGATCATTGCTGGGAGAAACTGATGCTGAACCAGTTCCATGATCTGGCAGCCGGTGTGGGCATCCGCAGGGTGCATGAGGAGCAGCGGCGGGACTTCCGGGAAGCTCTCGATGCGCTGCGGAAAGCGCAGAAGACCCTGCTGGATACCCTGTACCCGGTGACAGGCGAGGGCTGGTCCGTGTTCGAGCCGTTGCCCTGGTCCAGAAACGCGGTGGTGGAGCTGCCCACGCATCAGCTGATGGCGGTGCGGACCGTGCCCTCCGGTGTGGCTCCGGTGGAGGCAATGCCCGCTCCGGAAGTGGTGGAGGCGGAGGAAAAGGACGGCTGCTTCCTGCTGCGGAACGCTTATGTGAGCGCGACAGTCGATGCGGAGGGCTGCCTGATCCATCTGATCGACCGGAGCACCGGTCGGGATGTGATCGATCCCGGGCAGCGCATGAACGAGTGGCGGCTGTACAAAAACATCGAGCCCATCTATGACGCCTGGGAGATGGACAGCCGCACCATGACGCGGCGGGCGGATATCCCCATGACAACGCGGGTCAGCCTTTTGCGGAAGGAAACGCTGCGGGCGGAGCTGCTGGTGGAGCGGACGTTCTCCGGCAGTACGGCCCGGCAGATCATCCGGCTGGACGCCACCTCGGGCCGCATCGATTTCATCACGGATATCGACTGGGATGAGCGGCACAAGCTGCTGAAGGTGGGCTTTGAGCACAACGTGCTGTGCGAGGAAGCACGGCATGAGATCCAGTTCGGCTATGTGACCCGGCCTACCCATCGGTCCGACCGCAAGGCGGCGGCCCAGTATGAGGTGTCCCAACACCGGTATACGGCGGTATGCGAGGAGCAGCGCTGCTTTGCGGTATTGAATGACAGCAGCTACGGTGTGAGCACCGACCGCCATGAGATCGCCCTGTCCCTGGTCCGGGCGCCCCTGGTGCCGGACGAGACCTGTGACAGGGGCCATCACTCCCTGACCTATGCCGTGATGGTGTACAGCGGCACCTTCCGGGAGAGCGGCGTGATCGAGGCCGGCTATGCGCTGAATCAGCCGGTACAGGTGCTGGAGGGAAAGCGTGAGACCTCTGCCGGCATTTACGCGGAGCATGCCATTGTGGAAACAGTGAAGCCCGCGGAGGACGGCGACGGCATCATCGTGCGTGCCTACGTTCCGGTGCGCGCGGAGGCGGACGCGGTGCTGTGCCTGCCCCGGGCGGCTGAGGTGATCGAGTGCGGCCTGGCGGAGAACCAGGCGATCCCCATGGGAACGGGCGACCGGATCCCCTTTGCGCTGAGACCTTTCCAGATCCGTACCTTCCGGGTACGGGGACTGTAATGAATACGGAGGATGAGAACCATGAATTATCAGGAAATCGCGGATCTTGTGATGAGCAAGCTGGTGACCGTGCACGGCAGCGGCGTTTACGATGTGCATGACCATATGACCCTGGATACCTGGGAGTGGCCCCAGGGCGTGGCGGTGTATGCCATGCTCAAGGTCTATCAGAAGACACAGGACCCCAAGTGGCTGGAGCAGATCGTGGCCTGGTATGACCGCCACCTGGAGCGCGGCCTGCCGCCCCACAACATCAACACCACCGCGCCCATGCTGGGTATGGTGTTGCTGTATGAGATCACCAGGGACGAGAAGTACCGCCCGCTGATCGCTTCCTGGGCGGAATGGGTCATGACCGGCCTGCCCCGTACGGAGGAGGGTGGCTTCCAGCACGTGACCAGCGATGACTACAACGAGCAGCAGCTGTGGGATGATACCCTGTTCATGACCGTGCTGTTCCTGTACCGGGCCGGTGTGGCGCTGCAGGTGCCCGCCTGGTGCGAGGAGGCAAAGTACCAGTTCCTGCTGCATATCAAGTATCTGCACAATGATGCCAACGGCCTGTGGTTCCACGGCTTCTGCTTCATCGGGCGGCATCACTTCGGCAATGCCTTCTGGGCCCGCGGCAACAGCTGGATCACCGCCGGCGCCATCGACTTTGTGGAATGGCTGCCGGAGCAGGATCCCGTACGCCGCTTTGTGCTGAATACCTGGAAGGAGCAGTGCACTGCCATGAAGCAGCTGCAGGACCTTGCCACCGGCATGTGGCATACGCTGCTGGACCACGAGGACAGCTATCTGGAGACCTCCGCCAGCGCGGCCATCGCCTATGGCCTCCTGAAGGGTGTGCGCCTGGGCGTGCTGGATGAGACGTTTGCTCCCTGCGCGGAGAAGGCCTTGCAGGGCGTGCTGTCCATGGTGAAGGAGGACGGCACGGTGGACGGCGTTTCCTATGGCACCCCCATGGGCAAGGATCTGGACTTCTACCGTCAGGTGCCTATCCAGCCCACCGCCTATGGCCAGGGCCTGGTGTTCCTGATGCTGACCGAGAAGATGTAACACAAGGGGGGAGGACGATCCATGAAAGAGCTTTGGGACCTGTACCGCTCCTTCTTTGCCATCGGCGGGCTGACCTTCGGCGGTGGCTATGCCATGCTGCCTATGCTGGAGCGTGAGGTGGTGGAGAAGCACCACTGGGCAACCAAGGAGGAGATCCTCAACTACTTTGCCATCGGCCAGTGTACGCCGGGCATCATCGCGGTGAATACCGCCACCTTTGTGGGCTATAAGCACCGGGGCATTGCCGGCGGCATCGTGGCCACGCTGGGGGTCATTTCCCCTTCGCTGATCATCATCACGGCGATCGCCGCGCTGCTGAGCAACTTTATGGAGATCACCTGGGTGCAGCATGCCTTTGCAGGCATCCGTGTGGCCGTGTGCGCCCTGATCGTTTCCAGCGTCATCAAGCTGGCCAAGAGCAGCGTGAAGCAGTGGTGGCAGATCGCGCTGGCGGTGGCAGCCTTCCTGGTGATCGCTGTCTTCAAGCTCAGCCCGGTGTGGGTCATCATCGCCTGCATCCTGTTCAGCTTTATCTTCGGAACACAGCTGGATGAGTTGGCGAAGCGCGGAAAGGAGGGCAAGTGACCATGTCCACCCTTCTGACCATGTGCCTGGAGTTCTTCAAGACCGGCCTCTTTGCGGTGGGCGGTGGCCTGGCGACCCTGCCCTTCCTGAGCGATATCCAGGCGAAGTACGGCTGGTTCTCCCTGGAGGACCTGGCCAACCTGATCGCCGTGTCGGAATCCACGCCCGGCCCCATCGGCATCAACATGTCCACCTATGTGGGCTATACCACGCTGGGCCTGTTCGGCGGTGTGGTGACCTCCCTGAGCCTGGTGCTGCCTTCGCTGATCGTCATCATGGTGATCGCAAAGATGCTGGACAAATACCAGAGCAATCATCGCATTCAGAACATGTTCACGGTGATGCGTCCCGCGGTGACGGGCCTGATCGCCGCCGCCGGCTTCACGGTGCTGAAGCTGGCCCTGTGGCACACGGAGGCGGACAGCTTCCTGGGGCACTTCAACTGGATCGCCATCGTGCTGTTCGCAGTGCTGTGCTTCGGCACCCAGTGGAAGAAGACGAAGAAGCTGCACCCCATCCTGTTTATTGCCATCGGTGCGGTGTGCGGCATCCTCTTCCAAATGTAAATCCAACAAAAAAAGACGGTCAGTGCCGTCTTTTTTCATGGGGTATTATGATTTGGCTTCCGCTTCGGCCTCCAAACGGTCGATCAGCGGGATCCACTCGTCGGGGCTCTTGGTGTAGTAGGTGGGCTCCTCATCCGGGTTGGAGGCGACCTTCACGTAGCGGGGGCTCCAGTCCAGCAGCACGGAGATCATGCCCTGGCCATTGGCGCCCTTGATATCCCGCAGACGGTTGTTGCCGAACATGACCATCCGGGGCAGATCGGCTTCGGTCAGACCCAGGGCGTTCATGGCGCCGCGGAACATCTTGGGGCTGGGCTTCAGCTCGCCCACGGCCTCGGAGATGATGTGCACCTCAAACAGGTCCCACACGTTCAGCCGGCGCAGGATGTTGTTGAAGGACGCCACCTTGCCGTCCGCCACCAGGGCCAGACGGTAGCCCTGCTCATGGAAGTACCGCAGGGCCTCCAGCGCGCCGGGGATGGGATCGGCCTGCAGCACGTCCTCCTGATCGTTGAAGACCTGAGTGGCCTCATCCACCAGCGTATCGCCGCAATCAAAACAAAGGATCAGCTTCTTCATGGAAAAAACCTCCAGCAGCTCAAAAAAATGAATAAAGAGATATTCGACCTGCGGGAGAAAAAATCCTGCAGGCTTTTGATTTACACGCCAAGGATGGTCCGTACGCCGGCAATGCCCATCCGGCGGCGAAGCTCCTCATCGATCAGCCGTGCCTGCCAGCCCTCCTGCGTGAAAAGATCCACCAGTGCCTGCCCGAAGGGAGCCTTGCCGGCCACCATCAGCACCTGCTCCGGAGAGAAGAAGCTGAAGTGACGGATGGCCTCCACGTCCAGCTGCAGCACGGCGCCCAGCAGGAAGCTCCGGGCATCGTCCGCGGTACCGCTGCCCAGGGTGCGCATCAGGCGGGCCTCAAAAGCGGCATGGCCGAAGCCGCCGGCACAGGCCCGGGCCCCGGCAAGCACCTGCTCCCGGTCGTAATGCTCCGCGTCCGTGAAGCCATGCTCCACGGATTCCGCCAGAATGGTGTGATGGGTCACGGCATCCAGCAGCTCGCCGGAAATGGATGTCATGCTGCCGCGAAGGGTGCCGTCCGCGGACAGGCTGATCACCTTGTTGTGGCTGCCGGGCAGCACCAGCAGCATGTCCTTTTCCGGCTGCATCAGGGACCATAGTCCGAGGGCCTCCGTCTCTTCTCCGCGCATCATGTCCAGCGTGTCCAGATTCTCCGGCGTGGCCCGCTCCCGCGTGTTGCGCAACCCGGGAAGGAAGGTGATGGGGCAGGGGAGCAGCTCCGGGAAGGCTCGCGTTACAAGCCCCGCTCGGAAAGCCTCTGCGTTGGCTGGGGCCACCAGGTGCGGCACCTCCAACAGCCCACCGGCACTGGTGATCATCCCGTAGGCATAGCAGGCGGAAACGCTTTCGGCGGTGATACCTTGCGTTCCCAGCACGGACCGGACGCATTGCCGGATGCCGTCCTTCAGCCGCCCGTTGTGGCCATCGATGGCGGTATAGCGCACGCCGGAGGGGTCGGACGCGGTAGCCAGCTCGTTCCACGCGGCATCCAGCAGGGACACCCGCACATTGGTGGTGCCCGCATTGATGACAAGAATACAGCTCATGCTTCGTGCGCCTCTTCCCAGTCCCGGATCGCCCGGATGAACTCCTCGGCCCGATGGGTCAGCCCGTCCCAGTCCCGGGCAGCGATGAGCTTCTTCTGCACCAGCTCTCCACCCACGCCGAAGCCGCAGACCCCGGCATCCAGGAAGGCACCGATGGTCTCGGGTTTGACCCCGCCGACCGCCGTCATGGGGATGAAGCCCAGCGGCCCCTGCAGCGCCTTGATGTAGCCCACGCCCAGCTCTCCGGCGGGGAAAAGCTTGACCAGGTCCGCACCGGCATTCCACGCGGTGACCACCTCTGTGGGCGTCAGCGCGCCGGGCATGGAGACAGCTCCCAACTCCCGGGTGCGGCGGATGACAGCCGTGTCCGTATTCGGGGAGATGACGAAGCAGCCGCCCGCCGCCACGCTGGCTTCGGCTTCTTCTGTGGACAGCGCCGTGCCGCAGCCCACCAGCAGATCCGGCGGCAGCTGCTCCCGCACGGCCCGGATGCAGCGGCAGTTGGCTTCCACGCAATCGGTCTTGCTGTGGTCAAAGGTGAACTCCAGCGCCCGGATGCCGCCGCGGTACAGCGCCTCCGCCACCTTCACGGCGTCCGGTGCGTCAATGCCCCGGAGGATGGCCACCAGGCGATGCTTCCGCAGCAGCTTCAGCGTTTCATCATGAGTTGTCAACATGGGCTACCCCCCTCTTTGAGCTCTGCATCCATTATAGCGGGTTTCAAAGGCCTTGGCAAGAGCAAAGAAAAAGGAACCTGCCGCTTGTGACGGCAGGTTCCGGAAAAACGGGAAAATCAGTGATTGGCATCCCACATGGCAGCGCGAGCATCCAGGATCTCCTGCAGGCCGGCGTTGTTCATGTCAGAGCGCAGCTGAGCCTCCAGAGCGTCGAACTGGTCGGGAGTGCAGCTGATCAGGCGATACACATAGGTCAGCATATCGTCGGTCACGATCTGGCCCTTCTCAGACTCGGCGTCGGGGGTCACGGACATCACGGGGTAGATGAACTTGCCGACCTGGATGGTGTCATACAGGTTGGCGAACCAGTCGTAGGTCTCCCACTTGTTGGTGCCCTGGTAGGAAACGATAACACCATTGCGCTCCTCGGTGAAGGCAAAGTGCTTGTTCAGGATGTTGTAGTCGTCCAGGGTGGTCTTGTAGCCCATCGCGGACAGCTCATCACCGGTGAAGGGCTGAGGAATGCCATTCTCGTCGCGGGTGTGCTCGGGAGCATAGGCGATGTTCTCGGCCACTTCGGGATCAGACAGCCAGTTCAGATAGGTCACAACGGCGGACACCTTGGCGTCGTCGGTGGACCAGGGGATCATGACATACATGCCATAGGCATACTCGAAGGGGTTGCGGATGGAGCCGTCTTCCTGAGTGAAGCAGGACACGGGCACGAAGGTGGAACGAACCTGCTCGCCGTTCTCAGAGTTCAGGGTCTCCATGTAGTCGAAGATACGGGTGTTGTCGTCCAGCACGAAGCCAACCTTGCCGGAGGACACAGCAGCCTTGTACATATCCTCGGTGGTGTCGGTGGCGAAGTCCTGCATGATGATGCCGTCGTTGTACAGCTGGTTCATCACCTTGATGCCTTCCAGGGCACCGTCATGCATGGTGATGTAAGCCTCGGAGTACACATACTCGTCCTTCTCGTCGGCGAAGGTCACATAGGAACCGATGAAGTTCAGGTAGTTCTTCTCGGTGTCGGTGCGGCCGGACATTGCCCACGGGATGCAATCCGGATAGGCTTCCTTGAACTTGTACAGGACGTCGATCAGCTCCTGCTTGGTGGTGGGCATTTCCAGACCCAGCTCATCCAGCCAGTCCTTGCGGATGTAGGCGGTATGACGGGGGTTGGAAGCGCCGCGCTTGCTCAGCAGAGCATACTGGCCGCCGTTCACATAGCCCATTTCCATCACGTCGCTCAGGTAGGTCTTGATGTTGCTGTCCTCACCAAGAGCCTCGATGGCGGCGCTCATGTCCTTCAGACCACCCTGGGTGGCGAAGTTCACGAAGATGTTCTGGTCATAGGTGAACACAACGTCGGGAGCGGAGCCACCGGCCATCCAGGTCTGCAGCACGCCGTCAGAGCCGGAACGGGCAGTGGACACGAACTGAACCTGAATGCCCAGAGAAGCCACCTGCTCGTTGATCCAACGAGTCATGGCGTTGTCCTCGGCAGAGCCGCCGGTGGGGGCGTCGCCGCGGTCCCAGATCATGACCTTGATGGTGGTGACATCATCAGCGGAAGCCACGCTGAAGATACCCATCGTAGCCAGCAGGGTCAGTGCCAGAAAGAGGGAAAGGAACCTTTTCATATGAGGTCTCCTCCTTTTTATTTTTTGTCCTCATCGGACGGGAACCCAGGAGAGAGGGATCAGCCCTTCACAGCGCCCAGCATGATGCCCTGGGTGAAGAACTTCTGCACGAAGGGGTACACGATCAGCATGGGCAGCATGGACAGGGTGATGCTGGCAGCCTTGACGTTGTCGGCGACCAGCTGAGTGGAAGAACCTTCCTCAGCGGTGATCTGCACGGACTCGATCATCTGCTTCAGCGTCATCTGCACGGTGTACAGGGAAGAGGTGTTCAGGTAGTACATCTGGTCATCGATCTGGTTCCAGCGGCCGACCGCGTAGAACAGGGCCAGGGTGGCGATGGTAGGCACGGTCAGCGGGATGGCGATCTGCCACATGATGCGGAACTCGCTGGAGCCCTCGATACGGGCGGCCTCGTACATGGACTCATCAATGGCACGGAAGGCGGTACGCATGATGATCATGTTGTACACGCTCAGGGCACCGGGAACGATCAGGGCCCACACGGTGTTGATCAGGCCGAAGTCACGCACGTTCAGGAAGTGCGGGATGGTGCCGGGGTTCAGGTACATGGTCAGCACGCAGAAGGTCATGATGAAGCTGCCCAGCTTCAGGTTGCGGCGGGCCAGAGGGAACGCCAGCAGGATGGTCATGACCAGGTTGACCGCACAGCAGCCCAGCATCAGCAGGACGGAATAGCCCATGGTCCGCATGAAGTTGCCGGTCTTCAGGGCCTTGTCATAGGCATCCGCATTGAAGCCCACAGGCCAGATGAACACCTTGCCCATCAGGATGGCGTCCTTGCTGGAGAAGGAGATGGAAATGACGCGGAGAATGGGGACGATGGCGATGAAGGAGACGATGACAAAGACAGCTCCCCAGATCCACTGGAAGCGCTTCTCTGCCGCGTTGTATACACCGGAACCGCTGTTGGACTGCGCTTCGGCGCGCTTGTCCTCTTTGCTCTGCTTGCTCATCAGAGAATGCCCTCCTGTCCCATTTTCTTGGAGCCCCAGTTGGCGATGGTGATCATGATGATACCGACCACGGACTGGAACAGGCCGATAGCAGCGGCGTAGTCATAACGACCGGACTGCAGGCCCTTCTTGTACACCAGGGTGGAAATAACCTCGGAAGCGCTGCTGACCAGCGTATTGCTCATCATGTAAGGACGGTCGAAGGAAATGTTCACGACCTTGCCGACCTGCATGATCAGCAGCACGGAGATGGTAGGCATGATCTGGGGCACGGTGATGTGCCAGATACGCTGCATACGGGTAGCGCCGTCGATGTAGGCCGCCTCGGACAGGGAGGGGTCATTGGACATCAGGGCAGCCAGATAGATGATCAGGGAGTAGCCGGCAGCCTGCCAGATACCCATGACCCAGTACACGCCGCGCCACCAGCCGGTGGTGGACAGGAACGGAACGGAAGAACCGCCCAGGGCCACGATGATGCTGTTGACCAGGCCGCCGCCCGTTGCGGTGGAGTAGCCGGAGAACAGCTGTGTGGTGATACCGGCGATGATAACCCAGGACAGGAAGTTGGGCAGATACAGGCACATCTGGGTCAGCTTGCGGACCTTGTTGGAGCGCAGCTCGTTCAGGAAGATGGCCAGAATGATGGGGAACGGGAAGCCGAACACCAGGTCGCCCAGATTCAGGATGATGGTGTTGGCCAGGGAGCTCCAGAACAGGGAGTCACCGAAGGCTTCCTTGAACCACTGGAAGCCGACCCAGTCCATTTCCCAGAGGGACTTTCCGCCGAAGGGTGTGTACTTCTTGAAAGCCATCAAGGACAGGATCATGGGCTTGTACTTGAAGCAGATGATGTACGCGATGGGAATGATCATCATGGCGTACAGCTGCCAGGTGCTCCGGATGTAGGGCTTGAACCAACCCTTGCGGTTGACCCGGATCCCTTGTGCGTTTTGATTCCGTTTGCTCATTCGAGCATCCTCCCCCTTTGTAGGTAGTATGGATTATCCCAAGGCAACAGTGGCCGGGCGATGGAGCCATCCCGACCCAAAGTATACCTTTTGGTCAAACAGTACCAAAAGAATACCCGAGATTAGGCAAAATGTCAACACATAATCTGTTTTTTATCGGTTTTTTGCCAATTGCGGCATATTATTTCAATACTTC
>R05__coassemble_496_pt1 | contig 18552 bp, 18 predicted proteins | sample R05__metabat2_low_PE_043 | metagenome-assembled genome bin R05 | reverse complement strand
TGCACAAAGCGCCCCCTCACCCGGAGGAGGCGCGTCATCGTCAGGCCTGGGGCGCTGCTTTGCGGCTGCATTTCCGGATCAGGAAGGGAACCACCAGCATCACATAGGTCAGGCGGATAAAGTTGTTCAGCAGGGAGCCCACCAGCGTGGAGGGCAGCAGGGGCACCAGCACGTACAGCACCACAAAGTAGCCCAGCATGCCGGCCATATAGCAGGTCACGCGGTGCATCGGGGTGCCCTCGGCCTCATAATGCAGCCAGCGACGATCCACAAACCAGGAGACCAGCACGGCCAGGAAGAAGCCGCAGTTCTTGTAGGTGTCGATCACCATCTTGGCGGGATCCACGATCAGCTTGCCGTCGCTGTCGTAGTCCATGGGGTAGCTCTTGCAGGCGGCGTACACGATGACGCCCGCGGTCAGCAGCAGGCCGGCGACCAGCACCGCCACATCCAGCCGGGGCTTCTCTTCCACCAGCTTCAATACCCAACGGACGAAGAACAGCACCACCACTGTGGCGGCAAAGCCCACCAGCACATCCTGCGGGGTATGCACGCCCAGATAGTTGCGGCTGAAGCCCACCAGCAGGATCAGCACACCGAACAGGCAGCGCAGCGGCTTGCTCAGCTTTTTGTTCAGCGCCTGACTGCCGTAGACCGCGGTGGCATTGGTGGTATGGCCGCTGGGGAAAGAATAGCCCGTGGCCTTGGCGATGGCGCTCTGCACCGGCTGGACCCGGGCATCCCGGATCCAGGGGCGGTAAACGCAGGCCGTCACCTTCAGGATGCCGTTCAGGATATTGGCGGTGCCCCAGGAGAGCATGATACAGATGCCCTCCCGCTTGCTGATGCACCAGTAGATGGCGGCCACCAGCATCATGGTCAGCAGGCCCTCGCCGTAGGTCGTCATGTAGGACATCCAGGAATCCAGCTTGCCGCCGGTGGCGGTCCTCAGGTTCTGCAAAAGCAGCAGGTATTCAATATCCACGATCTTATTCCTCCGCGTTTTCCTTCAGCCGGGGCACCAGCAGCAGCACGGCGGCCATGCGCAGCACCATGGCGAGGATCACCAGCACCTTGTAGCGGTCAAGAACGCCGCCCAGGAGCGTGATCTGACCGAGCCCGCCCAGCCACTCCAGCAGCGCGCCGCCGCAGACCGTGCCCAGGGCGGTGCCCACCAGGCAGGTGGTGCAGGAGAAGATGGCGATGTAGGAGGCCTTGCCCTCCTCCGGGGTGGCGGAGAGCTGCAGCGTATTGGCGGCCAGGTTGCTGCCGGTCCAGAAGATGGCGCCCAGCAGGTTGGCCAGCAGCGGGGGCAGCACGTTGCCCGGCGTGGAGAACAGATAGAAGCCGTGGCAGAGCACCGTGCCGATGCAGGCGATGAGCATCACCTGCCGTCCGCCGATGGTGCCCATCAGCTTGCCCCAGGTCCTGCCGGAGAGCATGGTGCCCAGGGACGCCGCCATGGTCACGAAGATCATGATCTGCATGAAGGTCAGGCCCATCTCGTTCATGGAGTAGCGGTTCATATAGGCGCTGACCATGTTGGAGGTGAAGCACCAGGCGGTCCACATCAGGGTGAGACGCACAAAGGGCTTGTGCTTCAGGGCGGCGCGCAGCACGTCCTTGATATGGGAACGGGCCGGCGGGGTGGAGTACTTCTCCTCGCAGCCGGAGAAGCACAGCATATCCGTCATACCCACCAGGCCGCCGATGGCAAACACGATGGCGTAGCGGATGCTCTCCGGCAGCGTCTGCAGCAGCCAGGAGGCAAACAGGCCGAAGATCACGTTGGCGGCGGCGATGACGATATCACGGTAGCTGAGCCAACGGGCGCGGATGGACATGGGCGCCAGATCGGAGAACCAGGGGAACCAGCAGGGGTTGATGGCCGCGGAGCAGCAGCTGGAGATGCCCAGCAGGAAGATCAGCGTCCATAGCCGCACGGCCTGGGGCGCCATGGGCATTACCAGGGGGATCAGGCCGAAAAGGATCCACAGCGCGCGGGAGATCAGGCCGAAGGTGAGCAGGTACTTCTTGCGGTGATGGGTGCGGCCCACCAGCATGGAGAAGGGGATCTGCAGCAGCGCGGCTGCCTGGGGGATGCCGTTCAGGATGCCGAAGGCCAGGTCACCGGCACCCAGCACATTGGCCAGGCCGATCATGGCCGTGGTACCGCCGCCGCAGACGATGCCGAACATGTTGCCGCACATATTGGCGTACAGCATCAGGTTCAGGCTGCGGCAGATCGCCCGGGGCAGGTTTTGCTCCCGATAAAGCGGCTGCAAAGGGGTGTGGGGGAAAAACAGCTTCATCGCTGTGCCTCCTTGAAGTCATCATGACGCCCTCATTATAAGGAAAAAGCCCCCTGCGTCAAGAGGCAAGATTTGACCTGTTTTCGGCCGGAGACGGCATATTCCGCCGAAGCCGCGGAAAAAGTTACAATAATGCGCGGAAAGAGGGGGTGTACATTTCGGGGCCCGGGACGTATACTGTCATCGTACCGAAGAGGTACGGAAATGAAAAAAACGCCGGTCACCCCGGCTGATGGAGGTAATCAATATGAAAAAGCTGCTTGCCGGTTTCCTTGCCCTGTCCCTGGCGGTCGGTTCCTGTGCCGCCTTTGCCGAGAGCTACACCAATGACTGGTCCACCGTGCCCGGTGGCGATGAGACCTCTGAGGTCAGCGTGACCATGGACTACACCGCCATGGTGGAGCAGTATGCCGACGCCCTGGCAGACAAGGCGGAAGGCCTGGAGATGGATGTGGAGAACACCGCCGAGAGCGTGCAGATGGCCTGCGACGCCGCCAAGGTCGGCTATGTGCTGAAGGATCTGGACGGCGACGGCAACGTGGAGCTGATGGTCGTGGCCGAGGATCCCGACAATCCCTTCATGGACAAGATGGTGCTGCTGCTGGCCACCCATGACGGCAATGAAGCCCACGTGGTGTTCGAGTCCACCGCCCGCAGCCGCTACTACTACGCCGGTGAGAACAGGTTCGCCTATGAAGGCTCCAACGGCGCCGACGATTCCACGGTGACCACCTACGCCCTGGAGAACGGCACCCTGACCGACCTGAACACCGAGACCGCCGAGGCTGACTTCGTGCAGCCCGAGATGGAGCTCCTGAACGCCGCCGAATAAGCGATCAAGCCCAACACAAAGGGGGCTGCTGCAGATGATGCAGCGGCCCCCTGTTTTTGCATACCCTTACACCATCATGCCCAGGGTGAGCAGATAGGTGTTGCGCAGACCGTCCACGTGGGTGCGCTCGTAGCCGTGGCTGTTGGCAGTGCCGGGGCCGATGGCGGCGTGGCGGATGTTGTGGCCGGCCACGATGGAGGTGTCGCCGTCGGAGCCATAGTGGGGCGTGAAGACGTCCATCACGTAGTCCAGGCCCAGGTCGATGGCCAGGCGGTGCAGCTCGTCGGTCAGCTCGGAATGGTAGGGGAAGCGGGAGTCCTTGGCGAAAATGGACACCTTGTGCTCCTCGGAGTTCTGGTCGGGACCGGTGGGGGCGATGTCCAGGGCCACCAGGTCGCGGACGCCCTCCGGCAGCCAGCTGGTGCCGTGGCCCAGCTCCTCATAGGTGGCGAAGTAGGCCAGCACGTGGCGCTTGGGGGTCAGGCCGTTGTCCTTCAGGTACTTCATGGCGGTCATCAGCACTGCCACGCAGGCCTTGTCATCCACAAAGCGGGATTTGATGTAGCCGCCGGAGGTGGTGAAGCGGGGCTCCAGGCCGATATAGTCGCCGGTCTCGATGCCCAGGGCCCGGGTCTCCGCCGCGGTATGCACCGGCGCGTCCAGCACCACGCACACATTCTTGCGGAAATCCGGCTCCGCCACCCGCAGCTCCTCCTCCGTCACATGGATGGAGTTGGGCGTGCGGCATACCGTACCGGTGATGATCTTCCCGTCAAAGGTGTGCACGCGCACATTGTCCATCATGCAGTAGAAGGGATACAGCCCGCCCACCGGGCACACATTCAGCGTGCCGTCCGCGTTGATCCTGCGCACCATCAGGCCGATGTCGTCCAGATGCGCGGTGAGCACCAGCGTGTCCCCCTCGCCGCCCAGATCGGCGATCAGTCCGCCCTTGTGGATCTCGCTGCAGGGATACCCCATCGCGGTGATCTCCTCCCGCATGAAATCCTGGATCTGCCGGAACTGCCCCGTGGTGCTGTCGATCTCCAGCAGCTTGCGGAACTCCTCCAGGCAATAGGCTTCGTCAAAAGTGTACATGAGGGTGGCCTCCTTGTCACGTTCATATATTTTGATTTCATCTTTCTTGATCTTTTGCATGAATCCGGCATCACTGCTTGTGATCAGATCCACCGGCTTGCCAAACTGATTTTCCAAATCGGAGAGCATGTCCGCCAGCTGCCACATACCGCGCAGCTTTCCTTTTTCAATGCGGAAATCAAGATCACTGTGAGACTCGGCTTCCCCTCTGGCATAGGAGCCGAACAGATACATGGCAGCAACGCCATAGGCTTTGGCGATCGGAGCGGATATCGCCCGGATCTCTTCCAGGGAATAAATCTTGTCAGACATCTGCAAACAGCTCCTTTCCACAAATTATTCCTCTGCCGAATCTTCTTCCTCTTCGCCGCCATACGTCACATACACGCTGGGCGACACCCGGATGGTGGTGGAGCCATGGCCCTTGGGGCGCTCCTGATGCGCGGAGACGCACTCGACGATGATGAACGCGGCAAGGGAAAACACTATGCTCAGGATGATGATGGAAAACATGACGGTCACCTCGAAATGGGTTGAAGCAAAGGGCTTGTGTTGAAGATAGTTCTCGACGGACGCGTGCTTTTCCTGCATAGATCTGTTGCGCTTATCTGTCAAGCAGCCACTGCGGAAGGTCCAGAACCTGAATCCCCTGGTAGTCATATGGTTCGTGATGTGTTCTTGCGATAATGATCTTCGGATAAGCATCTTTGATGGCAAGCAAAGGCGAATATTCCCGCTCAAAGGTCGTTTCATCAAGGATGTTATCACTTACCTGGATATATATTTTTTCATTCTGCTTCTGCGCTACAAAATCAATTTCTTTTTTATAAAGCTTTCCAATATAGACTTCATATCCACGGCGCAGAAGTTCAATATATACAAGATTCTCATAGACTCTGCCAAAGTCCATATTCCTGGTACCATTGATTGCATAGCGAAAGCTTGTATCGCAAAGATAATACTTTTTGCTGCTCTCGAGATATTTTTTCCCTCGCAGATCATAGCGCTTTACTTCATAGAAAAGGAATGACTTCTCAAGATATTCGATATATTTCGAAACAGTCTTCCGCGTGATTTCGCTTTGATCTCTGTTCAAGGTATCGCAGATGGTATTTGGAGAAAGAATATTGGATACATTATCCATCATAAACTCTGAAATTTGTGTCAGCTCCGATTTGTTTCTGATGTTGTATTTTTGAACCAGGTCCCGAAGAAGGATCGTGTTGTATATATCCTTAACATAATCGAACCGTTTCTGCTCTGTCTGATAGACATAAGAGCCGGACATACCACCGGTCCGGACATATTGATCAAAGCATGTGTCCAGTGCATCGGAAGGTTTGAAATATTGCATATATTCAGCAAATGAAAAAGGAAATACCTTCAGCTCTATCGTTCTTCCGGTGAAAAGCGTTGCCAGGTCAGAACTGAGTAAAAAGGCATTGGAGCCGGTGATATAGATATCATAAATCTGCTTGGAGTGAATGCTGTTGATTACTCTTTCGAAGTTTGCGCACAGCTGAACTTCATCGATTATCAGTACGTTATATTTTTCGGGAAGGTGATGCCCCAGAATATAGCGGTTCAATGCATGGTAATCCAGCAGCTCCTCAAAATCCAGCTCCTGCAGTCTGATGATTACCAGATTCAAGTCCGGCTCAGTCTTCTGCAGGCATTGGGCAAATTCCTCTGTCAAAACGGATTTCCCGCTGCGTCGGATTCCAGTGATCACCTTTATGTCCGGCGTTTTTTTCATATCGATCAGTTGATTGAGATATTCCGTTCGCTGTATATAGTCCATGAACCTATCCCCTCCAACTGCATTATAGCACGTATTCCCGAAAATTGAAAATTTTTTAATTTTTGGGAATAAGCGGATCGGAATTCACCTTCAATCAGATCACAGAGGATGACCGATGAAAAAAGCACCGTCAAACCAGCGGCGCTTTTATAGTGGCGATCCTTTATCTCCTCTTGATCCCGTTCTGCTCGTAGTACCTGGCCTTGTCCTCATACATGCGCTTGTCGGCCTCGTTGACCATGTCCTCCAGCTTCAGGCCGGGGGCGTGGTGGGTGATGCCGACGGAGATGGACAGGCCGGAGACCAGCATGCCCTTCCAGCTGCGGGTGCGGCTGGCAAGCATGCTGATGAGCTCCTCGTCGCTGGGGCCGGTACCCTCCAGGATGGCCATATACTCGTCGCCGCCGATGCGGTAGCAGGCGCCGTACTGGCCGAAGACGGCGTTGAGGCAGTCGGCGGCGCCGATCAGCAGCTCGTCACCGGCGCGGTGGCCCAGGTTGTCGTTCACGGTCTTCAGGCCGTTCACATCGAAGGCGCAGATGACCGCGTCGGTGTAGCGGCCGCTGTCGCGCAGGGCCTGCAGGTGCTGCTCATAGCTGCGGCGGTTCAGCAGGCCGGTCAGCTGGTCGCACTCGCTCAGGTACTTCTTCTCCCGCTCGTTGGTGTAGCGTTCCACCTTGATGTTCATCAGGTACGCGCAGACGATCAGGCTGATGAGACCGTAGCTGACCAGGTTGGTCTGGTTCATGGACTGATACTCGGGGGTCTGCGTTGCCGCGGCCGCGATGGCATAGATGATCAGGCTGGCCAGCAGCTCCAGGATCATGTTGATGGGCCGGTCGGTGAAGAACAGCGGCGCGGCAAACAGCAGGATGAAGTAGGACACGGTCAGCTCATCCGGCGTGAAGTAGGTGCCCAGCGCGATGCCGAAGCCCAGCAGGATGCTGATGAGCAGATACATCAGCGGGATGATGAGCCGGGTATACTTCTTTGCAACGGTAGCTGCCAGCGCCGCCAGCGCCGCGGAGCCCAGGGAGGTCCAGAGATATGCCATCCGGCTCTGGGTGGCGGACCAGTTTACAAAGGTCAGGAAAAACTCCGCCATCATGGCAACGGCAATAATGACAGAGAATACCAGCAGGTTCCGACGGTTGCTTTCGTCGATGTCTGCCTTGACCTTGCGATAATCCTCCCGGGATACACCGGCATAGAGCAGGATGGACTTGAGCTTTTCGATCATGGGGATCGCCCCTTTCTTTCTGGTGGGGATGGGCTTTTTTTGAAGGAAGCTTCGCTTATGCGCTTTCCGTTCCTTCATAAGCATAGGACATTTCGTACATCGTTTCCGGGGCAAGATCGATCTATCCGTTTGCCCAGGTAACAACACCATGGAAGATAACGGGATCCGAAAAAACTTTCTCATTGCGAAGCGGCTCAAAGGCCGGTCCGGTCAGTTGGGTGCTGTCGAAAATGCGCTGTTCCCCGGTGGAGAAGGTAAGGAGCATCATCCCTCCGCGGAGAGGTTTTGCCTCGCGGACTTTGATCCCCTGGACACATTCACCCGCATAGCAGATGCCGTTGATTTCATACATAGGCAGATACCTCACATAGGGTCGATTTTATCAAAATGCTGTCCGCAAACGGCTTGATTCCATGCTTTGTATGCCTATTCTTCATGGAAGGCAAGCCACCCGATCACCATTCTGAGCTGCTTCTTAGGAAGAGAGCCGGCAAGCAATTCGCCGTCAATTCCGATGGCAGCTTCATAATCACCGAAGTATACATGGACATGCGGCTTGTTGTGCTGCTTGGTATCCATGAATAACATATATATGACCATTCCGGCAAATCGACTTAATTCCGGCATATAGGAGAGCCTCACTTATTCCAATACTTCTGGTCCAGCTCGCGATACTGGATGGCCTCGGCGATGTGCACGGTGGAGATGCTCTCCTCACCGGCCAGGTCGGCGATGGTGCGGGCTACCTTCAGCACACGGCTGTAGGCGCGCATGCTCATGCCCATGCGGTCCACGGCCATGTGCAGCACGTTGGTGGCTTCATCGGACAGGGGACAGTACTTGCGGAGCATCTTGCTGGTGAGGGCGGCGTTGCAGTAGATGCCCTCGCCCTTGTAGCGCTCCTGCTGGATCTCCCGGGCCCGGGTGACGCGCTTGCGTACCTCGGCGGAGGATTCGGCGGGCTTGCTCTGGTTGATCTCCCGCACGGGCACGGAGTCCACCTCGATCTGGATATCGATGCGGTCCAACAGCGGGCCGGACCCCCGGTCCAGGTAGCGGCGGATCTCGGTGGGATTGCAGCGGCACTTGCGGGTCTTGCTGCCGAAGTAGCCGCAGGGGCAGGGGTTCATGGAGGCGATCAGCATGAAGCGGCTCTGGTACTCCGCCTGATTGGCCACACGGGCGATGGTCACAAAGCCGTCCTCCATGGGCTGACGCAGGGCCTCCAGCGCCTGCTTGGAGAATTCGGGCAGCTCATCCAGGAACAGGATGCCATTGTGGGACAGGGACACCTCGCCGGGCTTGGCGTTGGAGCCGCCGCCGATGATGGATGCCACGGAGGCGCTGTGGTGCGGCGAGGAGAAGGGCCGGGTGATCATCAGGCCCTCGCCGGGCTTCAGCTTGCCGGCGATGGAGTTGATGCGGGTGGTTTCGAGGGCCTCCTCGAAGGTCATGGGCGGCAGGATGCCCGGCAGGCAGCGGGCCAGCATGGTCTTGCCGGAGCCGGGGGTGCCGATCATCAGCATATTGTGACCGCCGGCGGCGGCGACCTCCAAAGCGCGGCGGGCACCGACCTGTCCCTGCACCTGGCTCATGTCCACGGCGCAGCGGGTCTCGTCCAGCAGCTCCTGATAGCTGCGCTGCACCTGGGCGGGGATGTGCTCTGTACCCCGCAGGTGCGCGATGACCTGCTTCAGGCTGGCGGCGGGGTGCACGTTCACGCCCTGGATGCAGTCCACCTCATGGCTGTTGGCCTCGGGGAGGATGACATCATGGATGCCCTGCTCGCTGGCGCTGATGACCATGGGCAGCGCGCCGCGCACCGGCTGCAGGCTGCCGTCCAGGGAGAGCTCCCCCATCAGCAGCGTGTGGGACATATCCACATTCGGTACCTGCCCGGAGGCCATCAGCACCGCCACCGCGATGGGCAGATCGAACGCTGGGCCCTCCTTGCGCTGGTCCGCAGGCGCCAGATTGATGGTCAGCCGCGCAATGGGCATGGCAAAGCCGCTGTTGACGATGGCCGCGTTCACCCGGTCCCGGCTTTCCTTCACCGAGGCGTCCGGCAGGCCGATGATCTCCAGCTGTGGCATGCCCGTGGCGGCGTACACTTCCACCTTCACGGCGAAGCCGCTCACACCCGACAAACCATAGCATAACGTGCTGGCCAGCATGGTGTTCCTCCCTCTGAAAACGATCGTGCTTCTTCAACCATTATAAAACAAAATCCATCGGCCGTCAATTATTCCTTGTAGCCGCACTCGGCGCGGGTGGGACCCATGCGGCCGGAGACGTACCGGGCGGAGAAGGCCGCGTTGACCTCCCGCAGCTCCAGCTCGCCGTCGATGTAGGCCTGGTACATCTCAATGATGCCCGGCGCGCAGCCATCGCAGGCACCCTCGATATTTCCAATGCACTCCGCCACGATCTGCTCCCGCTCCTCGCGGGTGGTGTCCTTGATCAGATAGGATGTCATGATGATTCCTCCTTGTGAGCCCTCTCACCCGCTTCGCGGGAGCTCCCCCTTTGGGGGAGCTGTCGCCGCAGCGACTGAGAGGGCTTTACAGCATTCCAACCACTTGCCCCAACGCCCCCACGGCCAGCGCAAAGACCATCCCCATCAGCGAAGCGCCGCAGAGCAGCGGGGCGATGAGCATCAGCACAGCGGCCGCGGCCCAAAGCGCGGGGGCGCCCTTGCCGCACAGAAGCTGCATCAGGCAGAAGGGCACCAGAGCGGTCATGGCGGCGGCGGGTAAGGTGTCGCAGCAGAGTAGCCAGAGGGCCGCAAGCAGCATGCAGGCCAGCGCGGGGATCGGGCGGCGGCAGACGGCGCGGAGCTCCTCCCGACGGCGCCGGTCCTCCGCGGCAAACCAGGCGGAGGGACGCTCTCCGGGCTGCAGCTGCACCATGCCTTCGCCATCCGCGGCCTGCAGGGTGAACAGCAGCGAGTAAGCCGGGGCAGGCTGCGGACGGTTCAGCCGCAGGGCGATGTCCTCCGGCAGCACGACCTGACGTCCCTGCGCCGTAAGCAGGGTCAGCTCCTCCTCCAGCCAGGGCTGCAGCGCCTCCCGCAGCACCAGCGCCCCCAGATATACCGGGGCGCCCATCCGGCCATCTTCCACGGGAGCCATGGCAAAGCAGAGCGGCCGCTCCGCCTCCGCCAGCAGCACGGTCAGGCGCTCCCGCTGTTGGTGCCCCAAGGGACCGGGCTGCAGCCCCTGGATCCGGGCACAATGTGAGAGCAGCTCCGGACCACCGCAGGCAAAGGCCCGGAAGCCGGGTCCGTCCGGATGGATCTGCCAGCGGAGGCCGTCCTGCTCCAGGGTCTGCACCAGGGGCATATGCTGCCGCAGGGCGGTGGCATCCAGCTTCATGCCACGGAAAAAGCGCTCCGCCGCCCGGGCCTCGGGGCCGTCGGGAAGCGTCAGCAGCGCCGCGTGGGACAGCAGGAGCATGGAGGGCCCGGCGTTGATCCGCGCCCGGTCCGTGGGCGCTTCCGGGGCCATCACGGTGATGACCTCCCGCTCCCCGGACAGCAGCACGTCGGCGGCCAGGGTCACATCCTCCACGGCAGGCTGCTTCCGGAGCAGGAGCCGGTGGAGGACGAAGAGCACGGCCGGGCAGAGCAGCGCGGCCAGAAGGACACCGACCCAGCCGGGGATCAGCAAAGCCAGGGCCGGCACCAGGGACAGCAGGCGGATCATCGGCGGTCGCGCTCCTTTCATTGGATGCTTCCATTATAGTACGCGGTACGGACCTTGTCCAGCAAAGAACATATGAAAAACCCACCGGACGCATCCAGTCCGATGGGCTTTGGGGTCCCGGATCCAACGCCTCCATGGTAAGCCATCAGATCGGGAAAAGGTGATTTCCTGTTGGGGAAATTACTTGGTCACGAACAGCACATAGCCGCCGTTGGTCAGAGCAGCCATAGCGTCAGCGGTGAAGGCCACGGTCACAGAACCGTCAGCGTTCACAGTGGTGGCCATCTCTTCGGAATACTCACCGGCAACCACGATAGCGGTCACGTCGCCTTCGATGGCAGCAGCCAGGGTGAAGGTGATGGTGACGGCGTCTTCCTGCAGAGCGATCACAGCGATAGCGTCAGTCACTTCGCCTTCGCCTTCATAGGCAGCCACAACGGCAACAATGCCCTCGGCGTCGACGATCACTTCCATAGCGGCGGGATTGTCCACGGTCACGGTGTCGTCAATGGTGATGCTGGGCTCAGCGAAAGCCACAACGGACATCATCATGATAGCAGCCAGAACCAGAGCAAGAATCTTCTTCATTTTGTCCATCTTCTTTCCGGAAAGAATATGTATCCTTAACCACATACGACCCGGATGCTGTCTTATGTGGAAGAAGGCAAGCAAATGGGGGAATTCTTTCCAATACAATTTTTTTTCTGTTGAGGTATAGGGATACCCTCAACAAAAAATATTATACTTCAAACACGATTAAAATGCAAGCCCTTTTTGAAGAAAACACTCTCTTTGAAACGTAACAATTTCACAATACTTTCGTAAAGTAATCGTGCCCCTTGCAATTCCGCCCCGGCGGAGGTAGAATGGAGCCAACAACAACTCCGACGGGAGGGAAAAAACCATGAAGATGCTGGAAGGAAGGCAGGTCACCGTCAGGGACAGTGAGCTGCTGCGGCGGGAAGCGGACAACCGGGCCTATATGCTCCGGCTGACCCGGGAAAACCTGATGCGCAATTATCTGCTGGAGGCCGGGCTGTGGAGCGACGCGGAGCTGAACCCGGAGATCCACGGCGGCTGGGAGTCCCCCACCTGCGCCCTGCGGGGACATTTTACGGGGCATTATCTGAGCGCGGCGGCCATGATCTGGCAGGCCACCGGCGACACGGAGATCAAGGGCCGGGCGGATGCCATGGTGGAGGACCTGGCCCGCTGCCAGGGGGAGCATGGGGACGGCTGGGCCGGCTCCATCCCGGAGAAGTATCTGCAGTGGATCGCCCGGGGCAAGGAGGTCTGGGCACCGCACTATACGGTGCACAAGACCCTGATGGGCCTGGTGGACATGGCGAAGCTGACCGGCAGTCGGCAGGCCCTGGAGGTGGCGGACCGCTGGGGCGAGTGGTTCGACCGCTGGACGGCGCAGTTCACCCGGGAGCAGATGGACGACATCCTGGACTTTGAGACCGGCGGCATGCTGGAGATCTGGGCGGAGCTGTATGCCCTGACAGGCAAGGACCGCTATCTGCGGCTGATGGAGAAGTACGACCGGCCCCGCCTGTTTGAGGAGCTGCTGGCCGGGCGTGATCCCCTGACCAATATGCATGCCAACACCACGGTGCCGGAGGTGATCGGCTGCGCCAGGGCCTATGAGGTGACCGGCAACGAGCGCTATCGCCGGATCGTTGAGGCGTACTGGCGCTGTGCCGTGGAGGAGCGGCCCGCCTATGTGACCGGCGGCCAGACCAACGGCGAGATCTGGTCCCCGAAGGACGGGGTCTCCACCCGCCTGGGGAGGAAGACCCAGGAGCACTGCGTGGTATACAACATGATGCGGCTGGCGGACTTCCTGTTCCGCTGGACGAAGGATGTGCGCTATGCGGATTACATCGAGCGCAGCCTGTACAACGGCATCTTCGCCCAGGGCTATTACCGCTATCGGGGTACCAACGGCTATGTGCCGAAGCATCCGCAGACCGGGCTGATCGCCTACTTCATGCCCATGCGCGGCGGCGACCACAAGGGCTGGGGCACCGAGACCACCAACTTCTACTGCTGCCACGGTACCCTGGTGCAGGCCAACGCGGCGCTGAACCGCTATCTGTATTATCAGGACGGACAGGACCTGTACCTCTGCCAGTACTTCGACAGCGATGTGCGGCTGGAGGTGGACGGAAAGCCCGTGACGCTGCGGCTGCGCATCGATCACCAGACCGGCTCCTTCCACCTGTCCAGCGATTCCTCCGCGCGGCAGGCCATCGGCGCGGTGACCTCGAAGGTCATCCATCACCCGGAGGTGAAGCGGGGCACCCTGGAGGTACAGTGCGAGGGCACGGTGCCGCTGCGGGTGCACGTGCGCATTCCGGACTGGGCCGGAAAGGACGCAAGCCATTTTGAGACCCTGTCCCGGGAAAGCTGGCGGAACGGCGACCACGAGACGCTGGATCTGCCCATGAGCCTGCGCAGCGAGCCCCTGGCCGGGGATCCCACCCGGGTGGCCTTCCTGTACGGCCCCATCGTGCTGGCCGGCCTGACCGACGCGGAGCAGACCCTGCACGCTCCGGCGGAGCATCCGGAATCCTGCCTGACCCGCGACAACGAGCGCGAGTGGGGCAGCTGGGTGAACGAGTTCCTCACCACCACGGAGGAGCGGGCCATCCGGTTCATTCCGCTGTATGAAGTCGGGTATGAGAAGTACGCGGTGTATTTCAGGCTCGGGTGAGCGGGCTCAGTCCAGATCCGTTCCGGTTGCGACCGTTACGCCCGCCGGAGCGGTGACTGTTGCCTGGGAATGATTGATGATGAAGCTCAGACGGCCGCAATCATTGAAGGCGTCCTCCGCCACCTATTGACAGCCGGACGGGATGATGATGATCTGTGCGTCCGTGCCGGTCAGGGCGTTGGAACGCAGCTCCAGCAGGGAGTCCGGCAGACGGAGGATGGCGGTGCAGTCCGCGGGCGTCTGGTAGGTCCAGTCGGCGGCAAGCAGCGCGTTGTTTCCGGCGGCGATGGACAGGTGCGCCTCCCGCCAGCTCTGGGTGCGGGTATAGCGGACCGAAGTCAGGGACGTGCAGTCATAAAAGCAATAGCCGGGGATCTCTGTGAGACCAGCCGGCAGGTTGACGCTCCGCAGGCCGGTGCAGCCGGTAAAGACCTCGATGCCCAGCTCCGTCAGACTATCCGGCAGGACGATGTCCTCCAGCTCGGCACAATAAGCAAAGGTGTGTTCTCCCAGCGCGGTCAGCCCCGCGGGGAGACGCACCGTTTTTAAATGGATGCACTGATGAAAGGCGCCGTCCCCGATGGATGTCACGCTGTCCGGGATCTCAATGGACTCCAGCGCCGTGCAAGCCAGGAACGCCCTCTGCCCGATGCTCTCCAGCCCCTCCGGCAGGGAGACGGAGGTCAATTCAATGCAGTTTTCAAAAGCACCCGATCTGATATCGGTGATGCCTTCCCCGATCACCAATGTTTGGACCAATCCGCTGAACAGGCGCATGGACGTCAGCCGTGAAATGGTGCCGGAGCCCTTTTCCGGGTCAAGAACTTCGATGGTCAGCACACGGGTGTCTACATCAAAGGAAAAGGAAAAGTTATAGGTGGAGCTGTTATACTCCGTGCTGAACAGATAATCCGCCTCAGTATCGCCATCGCAGAGCCACTTTGCACGCAGCAGTGCGTTGTTGTACATGCCAATAAAGGGCTACTCTATATAATAGCCTTGAATTGCCTCCTAACCGGCGGCAATGGCTTGTTTATAGTTTCCCCCAAACACTACGGTCGTAAGGTTCGGGAAGGGCTCCTCGATGTCATAGCCGCCGAAGGCACAGTCGCCGATGTGGGTGATATGTCCGTCGATATAGACGGTGGTGATGGTGTCCTGCCAGTTATACCAGGGGACCTCGTCCCCGGTGAAGTCGTAGAAATCGGTCATGTCGGAGATGCCGTCCTCTCCGCCTGTGTAGGTGAAGGTCAGCACGGTGCCGTCCTCGCTGATGGACCAGGTGATATCGCACAGCATGATGGTGCCGGAGGAATCCTCCGCATGGGCGAGGGGGAGTATCAGCAGGAACAGCAAAAGGACAGCAACGAGCTTTCGCATGGGCGGATCTCCTTTCAATGAGATTCATAAACAATTCGACAAGGGGTTCTGTTTTCCTGCCGGCAGGAAAAAGCGGAAAGGCAACGAATAAGAGAAGCATCAGAAATGAAAGCGGGGATCCTTTTTATGACGGAACAGGAACGGATGCTGAAGGGATACATCTGGCAGGACGATGCGGAAAACCTGGGCTACCAGGCGGAGACACTGGGCTATGTGCGGCAGTTCAATGCCCTGCCTCCGGACGATATGGAAGGGCGGGAGGCGCTGCTGCATAAGATCTTCGGGCAGTGCGGCGACGGTGTGTGGATCGTGCCGCCGTTTTCCATCAACGTGGGCAAGTACAGCTCCATCGGGGAGGGTACCTATGCCAACATGAACCTGACGCTGATCGCGGACTGCGCCATCACCATCGGCAAGCGGTGCCTCTTCGGGCCCAATGTGACGCTGTGCACCACAGGTCACCCTATCGCTCCGGAGCACCGCGGAGACGGCATGTATTCTTTCCCCATTACCATCGGGGACAATGTGTGGATGGGCGCCAACACCGTGGTGCTGCCCGGCGTGACCATCGGGGAGAACTCCGTGATCGGTGCCGGCTCCATTGTGACGCACGATATTCCCGCCAATGTGATCGCCTTCGGCAGCCCCTGCCATGTGCATCGCCCCATTGACGCGCATGACCGGGAATACTACTTCCGGGACCACCGCTTCGACGAGCAGCCGGAACGATGAAACTCGCAAAAACTTCATGAAATCCCGCCTGCATTTTCTTTGCAAAATGAGATTTTTGGTCTCCGGAAAGTTAACCGCTCCGTAACAGAAGCGTTAACCACGGGGGAAAAATCATGTGGTATACTTGCCAACGAAGAAAACCGGGAACGCCCCCGTAGACAGGCAGGAGGCTTTTTGAAATGTATGAAGTTTGTGCGGTACTGAGCGTGATAAGCGCGGCATTCGGGTTTGCGATGATCCTGCGCATGGGCCTGCGGGAGAGCGACGAGCAGCACTTCGGCAGCCTGTATGCCGTCACCCGCAGCCTGGCCATCCTGATCATCAGCATCTTCCCGCTGCTGAACCGCTCTTTGATGCTCAACCTGATGACCGCCGGACTGATGACGGTCATCCTGGTAACGGACAGCTACATCGCCTTCAACGCCGGTCACCGCAAGGCCGCGCTGTGCTGCGCCGTGCTGGCCGTGCTGGAGCTGGCCGCGCTGGCCTGGATCTCCGTGGCGGGATGATACGGAAAACAAATCAAAGGTGCTGCCGCAGAAGAAAGCGCTGCGGCAGCACCTTTTTTGTGCGCCGGGGAATAAAATGCATGTCCTCCCCAGCTCACCGATCCATATACATTTATGCGCGATAATATATCCGATTGATGCCACTATTATAGATTTCCGTTACATGTAGCAAAAATCTGCATTTTGTCAGACCGGCGTTCTGTGCGGTTATACGTTGAACAGCAGCTCGGAGTAGGTGGGGAAGGGCCAGAACTTCCGGTCCACGATGGTCTCCATGCTGTCGGCGGCGGCGCGGATGGCGGCCACGGCGGGCACCACCACGTCATGCTGGTAGGCGGCCTGGTCCAGCACATCGCCGGTCTTCTTCTCCAGGGCCATCACGCTCTCCAACGCGGCGATGCCGTCGCTCAGGCGCTTGGCTCCGTCGGTCAGCGTGGCCAGCAGGCGTTCCTGGGCCTCCACGTTCATGGCGGGGGCAAAGGTGACGATGGCCTGGGCCTCCCTGGCGACCTCGGCGCTGTACTGCATCACGGCGGGCAGGATCTGGCGCCGGGCCATCATCAGGGCGGTCTCGGCCTCGATGCGCAGGCGCTTCACATAATTTTCGAGGATGATCTCATAGCGGGAATGCACCTCGGCGGCGCTGTAGATGTGGTGCTCGGTGAACAGGCGGATGTTCTTGTCGCTGATCAGGTAGGGCAGGGCGTCCACAGTACACTTCAGGTTCAGCAGGCCGCGCTGCCGGGCCTCCTCCACCCAGTCGGCGGAGTAGCCGTCACCGTTGAAGACGATGCGCTTGTGGGCGCGGATCTCCCGGACGATCAGGGTGTGCAGGGCGCTCTGGAAGTCCTCGGCCTTCTCCAGCTCATCGGCAAACTGCCGCAGGCTTTCGGCCACAATGGTGTTGATGACCACGTTGCAGTCGGAGATGGAGGCGGAGGCGCCCAGGGAGCGGAACTCGAACTTGTTGCCCGTAAAGGCGAAGGGCGAGGTGCGGTTGCGGTCGGTGGTGTCCTTGGGGAACTTGGGCAGCACATGCACGCCGATGGACATCTCGGTGTGCTCCGGGCCCACATAGGCGGAGCCGCTGTCCAGGGCCTCCAGGATGCCGGTCAGCTCATCCCCCAGGAAGATGGAGATGATGGCGGGCGGTGCCTCGTTGGCGCCCAGGCGGTGCTCGTTGCCGGCGCTGGCCACGGATACCCGCAGCAGATCCTGATACTCATCCACGGCCTTGATGACGGCGGTGAGCATCAGCAGGAACTGGGCGGACTCGTAGGGCGTGCTGCCGGGATCCAGCAGGTTGTCGCCGGCATCGGTGCACATGGACCAGTTGTTGTGCTTGCCGGAGCCGTTCACGCCGGCAAAGGGCTTCTCATGCAGCAGGCACACCAGGCCATGGCGGCCGGCCACCTTGCGCATCAGGTCCATGGTCAGCTGGTTGTGGTCCGCGGCGATGTTGGTCACGGAGTAGATGGGCGCGATCTCATGCTGGGCCGGGGCCACCTCGTTGTGCTCGGTCTTGGCCAGCACGCCCAGCTTCCACAGCTCCTCATCCAGCTCGGTCATGAAGGCCTTCACCCGGGGCTTGATGGAGCCGTAGTAGTGGTCCTCCAGCTCCTGGCCCTTGGGGGGACGGGCACCGAACAGGGTGCGGCCGGTGAAGATCAGGTCGGGGCGCTGGTCGTAGAGCGTCTTGTCCACCAGGAAGTACTCCTGCTCCGGACCCACGGTGGGGGTCACCCGGTGCACATCCCGGCCGAAGAGCTTCAGCACGCGCACGGCCTGCTTGCTCAGGGATTCCATGGAGCGCAGCAGGGGCGTCTTCTGGTCCAGGGCCTCGCCGGTGTAGGAGCAGAAGGCGGTGGGGATGCACAGCACGCCGTCCTTGATGAAGGCGTAGCTGGTGGGGTCCCAGGCGGTGTAGCCCCGGGCCTCAAAGGTGGTGCGCAGGCCGCCGGAGGGGAAGGAGGAGGCGTCGGACTCGCCGCGCACCAGCTCCGAGCCGGAGAAGGACAGGATCATGCTGCCGCCGTCCTTGGGGGCGATGAAGCTGTCGTGCTTCTCGGCAGTGATGCCGGTCAGGGGCTGGAACCAGTGGGTGTAATGGGTCACGCCCTTTTCCACCGCCCAGTCCTTCATGGCATGGGCCACCACGGCCGCCACCTGGGGATCCAGATGCCGCCCTTCATCAATGGTCTTCTTCAGCGCCTTGTAGGTATCCT
>R05__coassemble_492_pt1 | contig 18567 bp, 14 predicted proteins | sample R05__metabat2_low_PE_043 | metagenome-assembled genome bin R05 | reverse complement strand
ACCCGCGGCCTTTTGGTCCCGAACCAAACGCGCTACCAAACTGCGCTACACCTCGAAGGAGTGGAGCCGATAATGGGACTCGAACCCATGACCTGATGATTACGAATCAGCCGCTCTACCAACTGAGCTATATCGGCACACGTCGCAAAAGAACGCTTGAATATTATAGCAGAATTTTTAAAAATTGCAATACTTTTTGCGAAATCTCTCCCGCAGGCGCTATTCCGCCGGATCAGCGGAATAGAATAGCCCACGATGCCGTTTCGGCCCTGTATTTGATCTGCCGTGTCGGGTAAGATACAGCTGTACCCGGAAGCGAGGCTCCGGGGTACAGATTGAAAGAAAATGAGCCAAATGGCTAAAGGAGTTCGTATGATGATGCTTGGCTTTGCTGGTTGGTTCTTCCTGGTGATTGCTTCCGTAATGATCGGCCTTGGTTTATTTACCATGTTCGGCGGCGTGGTTCGCCATTTCAAGATGGAAGATTGCCCCTATACCCCTGAGTCCATGCTGGCCGCGGCCCGTTGGGTCGGCCTTTCCGTAACGACGTTCGGGCTGGGTCTTGCCGGCTTCGTGCTGCTGAACAAGGTGCTCTTCACCATCGGCGCGTTCGCCTGCACGGTGGGCCTGCTCACCTTCCTGGTGATGATCGCTCTGGCCCGGGTGGTCGGTGCCAAAGCCGCTGCCGAGCTGGTCCGCAAGGATGCCGATACGGTGATCTCCATGGATGCGTTCCGCAGCAAGCGGGAGGATCATGACGATCATCATGATAACGATCCCGGCGACTGGCTGGACGGCAGCGGAGATATGGCTGCGTAAGGTTTTTCAAAATCATAGCTTCGGCAAAAACGATGCCGGAGCTTTTTTTGTACCGTGGAAGAGGATTTTCGCCGTTCCTGACGAAGCAGTACCCTCAAAAGAAGAAAGGAAGCGCTGTATCATGCCGCTGAGTTCGAATCATCCTGTCACGCTGATCCTGTTTATGGGCCAGAGCAATATGGCCGGGCGCGGAGTCACCTGCGAGCGCTGGCCCCAGACGGCCCCGGCATTGGAGGAGGGCATCGCCTGGGAATACCGTGCCGTCAGCGCGCCGGGACAGCTGTTCCCTTTGGCCGAGCCCTTTGGAAGGGACGAGAACCGGGCTGGCGGCATCAACGATGTCACCCGGGATGGTCATCCCATGAAGTCCGGCTCCCTGGTCTCCGCCTTCTGCCGTGCCTGGTACCGGCGCACGGGGGAAGTCATCGTGGGCGTGTCCGCCTCCAAGGGCGGCAGCAGCCTGGCGGAATGGCTCCCGGGCGCTTCCGCGGGTTATCTGGAAGATACCCTGCGACGGGTACGCGGCGCGGAGGCATACCTCTCCGCCCAGGGCATCCCCATCGCCCGGCGGCTGGTGCTGTTCTGTCAGGGCGAGACCGATGGCGACCTGGGCACCGCGCCGGAGGACTATATCGCGCAGTTCCGGCAGCTGTGGTCGGTGCTGTCCCGGGTGATGCCGGAAATGGTCATAATCCAAACCGGACGCTGCAATCTTCCCAGCGCGTACCACCGCTATGACGCCATCGCCGAAGCCCAGGAGGAACTGTGCCGCACCGTGCCCGGCGTCCGCATGGCCTCCCGCCTGCTGCCTACCTTCCTGGACCAGGGCCTGATGAAGGACGCCTTCCACTATTACCAGCACGCCTACAACCTGGTGGGCGAGGACGCGGCGGAAAGGATCGCAGGCCCTCTCAGTCAGCTTCGCTGACAGCTCTCCCAAAGGGAGAGCCTTTTTGTTAGTGCTCCCGGCCTTGCAGCAGCCAGTCCGGGAGGTATTTCACCTGGATTTTGTTCCGGTTTCGGAATATTCTTTGGAAAATCCAGAGAAAAATTCCAGAACCGGAATATTTTTCTCTCCTCGCAGGTATCCTCCCCCATATAAAAGCAACCGTGACAGTCCTCAGGCCGTCACGGTTGCTTTGTTTCGATCAGGTTATCTCACATGCCCCGCAGGTCCTTCCGCAGTACGCGCACGAACATCACGGAGGCCAGGATCAGGGTCAGGTAGTCGGCTACGGGCTGGGCGTAGATGATGCCGTTCCAGCCGAAGAGGCTGCTCATCAAAAGGAGCACGCCCAGGAACACCAGGCCCTGGCGGCAGAGGGACAGGAGCAGCGCGGGGAGCGCCTTGCCGGTGGCCTGGAAGTAGTTGGTCATGATGAAGAGCAGACCCAGGAAGGGGCCGCAGAGCATCAGGGCCCGGAGCATCACCGTGCCGTTGGTCACGATCTCCTCCGTGTTCATGAACAGGGCAATCATGGGGCCGGCAAAGGCATAGACCAGGACGGACAGCACCGTGCCCAGGCAGAGCACGAAGCCGCCGCCGCCCTTCAGCACCTGACGCAGACGGGCCGCGTTCTTTGCGCCGAAGTTGTAGCCCAGGATGGGGGTCATGCCGCCGGCAAAGCCCACCTGCAGCAGGGTGACGATGCTGTTCACCTTCAGGGCGATACCCATGGTGGCAATGGCGGTATCACCGAAGGGCAGCAGCAGGTTGTTCAGGAAGATATTCGACACGGAGGACAGCACGTTGGTGATGCTGGCCGGCAGGCCGATGGCGAACACGCCGCCCAGGATCTCCCGGTCAAAGGCCGCTTCCTTCAAAGCGAGGGTCAATGCCCTGCTGCGGCGCAGCACATAAAAGCCAAACACCAGGTTGCCGGCGATGTAGCCCGCCACGGTGGCCAGGGCCGCGCCGGTCACGCCCATGTGGCAGGCGAAGATCAGCACCGGGTCCAGCACCATGTTCACCACGGAGCCGGCGATGCTGCCCGCCATGGACCAGCCCGCCGCGCCGTCGCAGCGCAGGATGTTCAGCAGGGTGAAGTTCATCAGCACCAGGGGCGAGGCGCACAGCAGGATGGTCACATACTGCCGGGTAGGGGTCAGGGTGTTCTCACTGGTGCCCAGAAGAGGCAGCAGCACCGGCCGTCCCAGCAGCAGCAGGATGCCCACGGCCACGCCCACCAGGATGCCTGCCCAGTAGCAGGTGGCGCAGGCCCGGCGCACCCGGTCGTGCTTCCCCTCGCCCATCAGGCGGGAGATCACGCTGCTGCCGCCGATGCCGAAGATGTTGCCCAGGCCCATCAGGATGATGAACACCGGGCTGCACAGGCTGACGGCGGCCATCTGGTTGGCGTCGTTCATCCGGCCGATGAACCAGGTATCCACCATGTTGTAGAGCAGGCTCACCAGCATGCCGGTCACCACAGGAAGGCACATTTTGGTAAAGGCCCGGGGCAGCGGCGCGCGGGCAAACAGCTCGTCTCTCTGCTCGCTCATGGCCGGTACCATTTCTCCGCGCCCTGGTTGCCCAGCATCTGCACATCGCGGATGACGGCCATGGCTTCCCGGATCACATTGTAGATGTCATCGTCCGCCAGGATCTCCTGATAGCCGGAGCCGGCATGGCGGGCGGAGCCGCGGCGCAGCAGGATCACCTCGTTTCCCATGCGGGTGCGGAGGGACAGCTGCAGCTCCGGGCGGATCAGATAGAAGACGGAGGCACACACGCCCGGCACCAGCATGATGATCATGGGCAGCAGGTACAGCGTGCCGTTGTTCTGGGTGGCCAGCGCCAGGCAGGCCAGCGCGGTGCCCAGGCAGGTGAAGGCCTTGACCAGCCACTGCTTGTGCACGAACACATACACGGCCACGCAGGCCAGCTCCGCCAGCAGGATCACCAGCCAAGGCAGCGTGCGCAGCACCAGGGTGGACAGCAGGAACAGCGCCGCGCCCACCAGCAGTGAAAGCAGCAGCAGGCCCGGCAGATCGCCCCAGTGGGCGCAGCTGCAGCGGCTGGCCTCCATGCCGGCCACCTCCCGCAGGTCAAACTCCTGCTGGGAGACCGCGCGGCCGGTCACGCCCCGTCCGGGGGCGCGGAGGATCACCCGCTGATTGGTAATTTGCAGCCGTCCCTGGGCGGAGGCGATGGGGACCATCAGGAAACGGGAGCGCAGGGTGCACAGGTCATACTGGCGGATGGGCGCCTCGCCCTCGGCGGGGGCCACCGCGTCCGGCACGATGCGCAGCTGGGACTCATAGGGATCCTGGGCCAGCGCCTCGGGACGGCTGAAGCCCAGCCGGTCCTTCAGTCCGGAGAAGAAGCCCTTCACGGACCCCAGCGGGTCATTCCGATTCGCACGGCTGGGGACGGGCGGCTGCTGCACGGGCGGCATGGTGCCGGAAAAGCCCATGGACTGCTGCGCCCCGCTCTGCCCCATCATGGACATGCGCACGGAGGCGCTCATCTGGCAGGGGCAGGTCTCCCCGGGCTGCAGCGGACGGCCGCAATAGGGGCAGGCCGTGGTGATCGTGGGCGCAGGCTGCTCCGGCCGCACCATCTGTGCCCGTCTGCGGGGCTGATAGCTGTACATCTGCTGGGGCGCAGGCTGCTGCTGCACCATGGCCGAAAGATCCGCGTTGCAGGCCGGGCAAAACCGCAGCCCATCCTGGATCTGACTGGCGCATACGGGACAAATCATGGTGATGCGACCTCCTTATCGTTGGAAATTGTTGGGGAACTCCCTCACCCGCTTCGCGGGAGCTCCCTCGGAGAGGGAGCCTTTTGGATACTTAGCTCCAGTTACTTGAAGGCTCCCTCCCCGAGGGAGCTGTCAGCAAAGCTGACTGAGGGAGTTCCGCGTGGAGCTGTCGCCGCAGCGACTGAGAGGGCTCAGTCCCAGATCCCCGCGGTCAGCTTTTCCAGCAGCTCGGCCTCCTGCTCCTCCAGGGTGCGGTCGGGGTCGAAGATCACGGGCTTCTGGACGTGGATGGTGCGGGCCTTCTGGTCCACATGGACGGGATAGAACTTGAGACGGATGCCGCAGCGCTTCCAGGCCAGGGGGGCGATGAGCAGGAAGCCCTTGCTCAGCTCGGCGGCGTGGCTCTGGTAGCCGTCCGGGAACTGGGCAAAGATGACCAGATGCTCACCCTTCTTCAGCACCTCCGTGCTCTCGCGGAAGGTCTTGACCACCTTCGAATCGTAGTAGACGGGGATGCCGGGCGTGGAGCGGATGACGGGGGGAAGGATCAGCGCCGCCAGATAGGGTACGGTGGCGTTGTAGAACCAGGCCAGCTTGCTCTTGGGATTCCACCAGTTGTCATTGCGCACATAGGCAGGCATGCCCTTGCGGTCGATGACCCCGGCATTGTACCAGGGGTGGCTGGTCTCCCACAGCTCAAACTGGATGGCCATACTGATGGGGCCCCAGGCCCTGGCATGGTTGGGGCAGAAGACGCTGGGCTCCCCGTCGAAGGGCTCATCCCAGACCGTTTTCATCTTCGGCAAAAAGAACCATGCCAGGTTCCGGAGCACCCGGAAGCTTTTCTTGATCGCCATGACTGACCTCAGCCGCGGATGATGGCGTTGTACTTCTCAGCCGCCTTGCGGATCTTGTCCATGGCCTTGGAGATCTCCTCCTCGGTCAGGGTATGATCGCTGCCGCGCAGCACGAAGGAGAAGGCCACGGACTTCTTGTCCAGACCCAGCACGGGTGCGCGGTATACATCGAACATCCGGGCATCCTCGCAGATGGCACCGGCGGCCGCGGCCATATCCGCCAGCATCGGGCCGACCTGCACCTTCTCGTCCATCACCAGGCTCAGGTCGCGGGTCACGGCGGGATAGCGGGGCATGGGCTTCACGGCGCCCATCTTCACCCGCAGCGCGGCCAGCTGCTGCAGATCCAGCTCGGCGATGACCGCCCGGGCGGGCATATCGAAGGCCTCGCGCACGGTGGGATGCACCTCACCGATCTGGCACACCACCTCGTCGCCGTGCATCAGCAGCGCCTTGCGGCCGGGATGCAGGTACACATCGCCGCCGGCTACTACCGTGGTGGCAATGCCCAGCTGCTGCAGCAGGCGCTCCACCGTGGCGCGCAGGGTGAAGAAGCTCTCCTTGGGGCCATAGGCGCCGATGCACAGCTTCTGGGTCTCGGTGGGCAGGTTCTCGGCGGTACGGTGGGCGGGATCGAACACCGCGGCGGCCTCATACAGCCGGGCAGTCTCGTTGCCGTGGTTCATGTTCAGGGCCAGGGTGGCCAGCATATCCGGCACCAGGGTGGAGCGCATCACGCTGGTATCCTCACCCAGGGGATTGCGGATGGGCAGCATCACCCGGCGGGGATCGTCCGCGCTCAGGCCCAGCTTATCCACCTGCTTGGGGCTGATGAAGGAGAAGTTCATGATCTCGCAGCAGCCCATTCCGGTCAGCACGCGGCTGATCTCGTCCTTCAGGCGCATCCGCTCGCTGCGGCCGCCGGGGGTCGTCTCGCCGCGCAGCAGGGTGCCGGGGATCTTGTCGTAGCCGAACACGCGCAGGGCTTCCTCGCTGAAGTCGGCCTCGCCCTCGATATCCTGGCGGAAGTCGGGCACGGTCACGGTCAGCTCATCGCCGTCGCGGGTCACATCGAAGTGCAGCTCCCGCAGGATGCGCACGATCTCCTCCGGGGGGATCTCCACGCCGGTGCGCTTGGCGATGCGGGCGCAGCTGGCCTTCACCACCTGCTGGGGCGCGGGGTTGGGGTACAGATCGATGCAGCCGCTGATGACGTCGCCGGCATCCAGCTCGTTCACCATCTGGCAGGCCCGGTTCATGGCCTCCATGGCGGTCTTCACGGAAACGCCCTTCTCAAAGCGGCCGGAGGACTCGGTGCGCACGCCCAGGGCGCGGCTGGTCACGCGGGTGGACGCCCGGTCGAACACGGCGCACTCGAACATCACGGTATGGGTCTGCTCGGTGATCTCGCTCTCCTCGCCGCCCATGATGCCGGCCAGGCAGCTGGGCTTGGTGGCGTCGCAGATCACCAGCTGACCGGCGGTCAGGGGATGGGGCTTGCCGTCCAGGGTGGTGATGTGCTCGCCCTCCACGGCGCGGCGCACGATGATGTGGCGGCCCTCCACCTTGTCCAGGTCAAAGGCATGCATGGGATGGCCGGTCTCCAGCATGATGAAGTTGGTGATATCCACGATATTGTTGATGGAGCGCATGCCGGCGCCGTACAGGTACTTGCGCAGCCACATGGGGCTCGGTCCGATGCGCACGTTGTCGATCACGCGGGCCACATAGCGGGGGCACAGGTCATGGTCCCGGACCTCCACCTTCACGTAGTCGTGGATGTCGCCGCCCTTTTCGGTCACGGTAATGGCGGGCTTGGTGAAGCTGCTCCCGCAGGCCACGGCGGTCTCGCGGGCAATGCCCCACACGCTCAGGCAGTCGGGGCGGTTGGCCAGCACCTCAAAGTCCATCACGGTATCGTCGATGCCCAGGATGGGCTTCACGTCCGCGCCCACGGGGTAGTCCTCATGGAAGATCAGCAGGCCCGCGTCGCCCACGCTGGGATACAGCTCCTGGGGCACGCCCAGCTCGGTGGAAGAGCACAGCATGCCCTGGCTCTCCACGCCGCGCAGCTTGCCCTTCTTGATCTTCACGCCGCCGGGCAGATGGGCGCCGATCTTCGCCACGGGCACCAGGATGCCGGCCTCGCAGTTGGGCGCGCCGCAAACGATTTGAAGGGGCTCAGCTTCGCCCACATCCACGGTGGTGATGTGCAGATGGTCGCTGTCGGGATGGGCCACACAGGTCAGCACCCGGCCCACCACCACATTGTCCACCTCGGCGCCCAGGTCCTCATAGCCCTCCACGCCGTTGCCGATCATGATCATTTTATCCTGATAAGCCGCCGCGTCCATACCGATGGGCGCATACCGGCTGATCCATTGCATAGGTACCTTCATTGTCGATCCTCTCCCTTCTGCTTACTTCCGGAACTGACCCAGGAAACGCACGTCGCCCTCATAGAGCAGGCGCATATCCGGGATGGCGTAACGCTGCATGGCAATACGCTCCAAACCGATGCCGAAGGCAAAGCCGGAGTAGACGGAGCTGTCGATGCCGCACATTTCCAGCACCTTGGGGTTCACCATGCCGCCGCCCAGCACCTCGATCCAGCCGGTGCCCTTGCACACGCGGCAGCCCGCGCCCTTGCAGGCGGCACAGGTCAGGTCGACCTCCGTGCTGGGCTCGGTGAAGGGGAAGAAGGAGGGACGGAAGCGGGTGGTGATGCCCTTGCCGTACAGGCGCTCGGCGAAGGCATTCAGGGTGCCGCGCAGGTCGGCCATGTTCACGTCCTTGTCCACCACCAGGCCTTCCATCTGATGGAACACGGGAGAGTGGGTGGCGTCCACCTCATCGGCGCGGTACACACGGCCGGGGCAGATCACGCGGATGGGGGGCTTGCGGGTCAGCATGGTGCGGGCCTGCATGGGGCTGGTGTGAGTACGCAGCACCACATTGTCATCGATATAGAAGGTATCCTGGGCGTCGCGGGCGGGATGGTTCTTCGGGATGTTCATCAGCTCGAAGTTGTAGTGGTCCAGCTCCACCTCGGGGCCCTCCACCACCTCAAAGCCCATGCCGGTAAAGCAGTCGATCATCTCGTTCATAGCCAGGGTCAGGGGATGCTCGGTGCCCAGCTGCGGCAGCTCCGCGGGCTCGGTCACATCGATGGTCTCCCGCTCCAGGGCCAGCTTCATTTCCAGGGCCTTCAGCTTGGCCTGGCGCTCCTCCAGCATGGCGGTAAAGTGCTCCCGGGCCTCATTGATCATCTGGCCCGCCGCGGGGCGCTCCTCCGGGGACAGCTGGCCCATGCCGCGCAGCAGCTGGGTGAGCTCGCCCTTCTTGCCCAGCACCTTCACACGCAGGTTTTCCAAAGCCTGCATGCCGTCGGTCTGGTTCAGCTCCTCCGTCATCATCGACCGGATCTCTTCGATCCTTTCCTTCATACCCATAGGTCGTTTTCCTTCCTTTCCGAAAAGAGAATATCCATCGTTCGCAGGCAGGGAACCCATAAAAAAACACCCCGTCCCCAAGGGACGAAGGTCTCAGCCTGCGTGGTACCACCCTTTTTCCGCACAGCGAATCGCGATGCGCTCGATGCCGTTCACGGGGCCGACCCGTCGCAGCCTACAGGGGCAGGGCCCGTTCAGCGCGCAGCTCTGGAGGGAACAGCCGCATCCCTCCGCCGGGCGCTCGCACCAACCGCGCCCTCTCTGAGGCAGATTCCCGATCCGGCCTTGTCTCCGTCATTGCCTTTAACGGGGATGATTATACCATCCCGCAAACAGAAATGCAAGAGAAAATTCATGCCTGCGCGACGAAGGAATTCCAGTCTTTGCTTGCATTCGGTGCTTTTTTGTGTTAGCATATGCAATAATAAGTATGATTTTGAAAGGACTGTTCTGTGATGATCCGCTCCGGCAGGTTACTTTGTCTGATTTTTGCGGCCATGCTCTTCCTCTTTTCCGTGTCCGCGGAGGAGATCGCCGCCACGCCTACCGATCTGAGCCCTGACACAACGGTGGAATCCGCTGAGGGTACGCATCCTTATCTGGAGCTTTCCGCCGGCGAGGAGGGGCTGACGGTCACCGGCTGCAGTGACAGGGAGCTGACCTCTGTCTCGATCCCCGCGGCATGGAACGGCGTGAAGATCGTGGCTGTGGGCGAGCGTGCCTTTGAGGGCATGGCGTTCCTGGAAAAGGTGACGATCGCCGAGGGCATCGTCTCCATCGGCGCAAGGGCCTTTGCGGACTGCACCGCGCTCCGGACCGTGCAGCTGCCGGACAGCCTGACCGACCTGGCCGATGACGCCTTCTCCGGCTGTGACAAACTGACCGCCGATACGCAGGAGCAGGCTCCATCTGCGGCATCCACATCCGTTGTAACCCCCCCCTATTACAACTGATCATGTATCCACTCCGACGGATCTTTCGGACAACAGCAAAGAGGTCACTTCCCCGCTTTCCCTGAGCGGCCCCACCCAGCTGGCCGCCGGCAGCTCCGCCACCCTCAAGGCAGCCTTTGACCCCGCAAGCGCCAAGGGCACCCTTGTCTGGACAAGCTCGGATCCCACCATTGCCACCGTCAATAAAAACGGCAAGGTGACCGCCGCCCGGAAGGTGGCCTCCGCCGCCTCCGTGACCATCACCGCCGCCCTGAAGTCCGACGCTTCCGTCTCCGCGCAGTGGACGCTTGAGGTCTGCCCCAAGGTGACCTCCGTTCAGCTTTCGGCGCCTCAGACCTCCCTGGATCTGGGCACAGAGAACACCCTGCAGCTGACGGCCGTCGTATCGCCCGCCGACGCGATCCAGACAGTCACCTGGTCCGCCAGCTCCTCCAAGGGCGTGACCGTCAGCGCGGACGGCCTGGCCACCTTCTCCCGGGTCGGCACCTACAAGATCACCGTAAAATCCGGCGGAAAGTCTGCCTATATCCGGGTCACCGTCTCCTATGCCGTGCACAGTCTGGAGATCACCGGCGGAGCATAGGTCGCCGCCGGAAGCAAGCTGACCCTGAAGGCGGTACCGACGCCGGCCAACGCCACCAACGCCAAGGTGACCTGGTCCAGCAGCGATCCCTCCGTTGCCACAGTTTCCAGCCGTGGTGTGGTCAGCGCAAAAAAATGCACGGAGGTCAAAACCGTGGTGATCCGTGCCACCTCCGTCAGCGATCCCTCCGTCTATACGGAGCACACGGTCACCGTTCGTCCCCTGGCCACCTCCGTCACCCTCACCGCGCCCGCCGATAAGGTGGACTTCAAGGACGGCACCACGATCCAGCTCAGCGCCTCCTGCCTGCCCGCGGAGGGTGTGCAGGGCATCCAGTGGAGCTCCTCCGACAAAAAGACCGCCACCGTCAGTCAGGACGGCCTGGTCACCTTCCTGAAGCAGGGCACGGTGACCATCACCGCCGCCTCCAGCTTCAACAAGAGAGTCAAAGCCACCGTCAAGCTGACCGGCGGCTGGCTCATCAAGGGGCTCACGATCACCGGGCCGGAGCTGATCCGCGCAAGGTCCTCCGTCCAGCTGAAGCTTGTGGCCGACCCGGTGGGCTCCGAGGCAGCCGGTGTGGTATGGAGCACCGACAACACCCGGGCCAAGGTGGATAAAACAGGCAAGGTGACCCTGATCTCCGCCATCAAGTCCGGGACCATCGTCACCGTGACCGTCAAGGATAAGCTGACCGGCACCGTCGTGGCCACCCATTCCATGCAGGTCTACGCCACGCCCGTCAGCCTGAACATCACCTCCGAGGACGGCACCACGATCCCCTGGGAGGGCAGTGATAAAGCGGTGCAGCTGTACGCGCGCTCCAGTGATGGCAGCCGCGTGGCCCTGACCTGGCGCAGCAGCGATCCCTCCGTTGCCACCGTGGATCAGAACGGCCTGGTCACCTTCCACAGCGCAGGATCCGTCAGTATCCACGCAACCTCCACCGACAATACGCTCATCTATAACCGGATCGATCTTTACGCTTATGACGAGGATCACCCGCTGCCCCAGGCGGAGGCCTCCGCGCCGTTCACCGGCACACTGGATCCGGTCAGCCTGATGGCCGACGGCAGCGCCCAGCTCACCGGCTCGGTCACCTCCGTCAATGAGGCGCCCATCTCCGCCGTTTCCGTCCGGGTGGTGGGCTTCGGCAGTATTCAGCTGCGCTCGGTCTGTAACGCCGATACCTTCAGCCTTGAATTGGGCAGCGATCCGGCCTTCACCCTGCTCGCCACGCAGCTCGGCAACGCCACCGGCACCTATACACTGCAGCTTTATGCCGAGGACGCGGACGGAAAGAGCTGGCTGCTCGCTTCCACCAGCGCCACCCTGCAGCAGGAGGCCTGGGACATCAACTATCTGCCCATCCCCAACGATCTTGCTCCGGACAGTCCCTCCACGCGCGTGAACAACTTCATCCGCGTGCTGATGTCCCAGATCGGCTACCGGGAAGGCCCGGGAGAAAGCACCAAGTATGCCGCCTACATGAGCATCAACCACAATCCCTGGTGCGCCAGCTTCGTGTCCTGGTGCGCAAAAATGGCCGGCGTCCCGGAATCCATCATCAAGCCCAACACCTACGCCAATCCCAACGGTATCTGCCCCACCGGTACCTACTATTATTTCTGCAAGGCCCAGAAAATGCCGAAGCAATCTGTGGCATCCGACCCGGAGACCTTCCGTCCGCAGCGGGGCGACCTGATCTTCTTCCGCAAGCCCGGACGTCCGTTTGCCCATATCGGCGTGGTGCTTGGTACAACCGACACGGAGGTCATCTATATCGACGGCAACGGCTATCCGGAGCAGACCGTCATGGTCCGCCGCCGCGCGTTTACCGATACCTATATCGCCGGCTATTCCCGTCCGAACTGGAGCAACGAGTGACCGCCAACCATGGGACCCCGCCCGCGCGGGATCCCTTTTTTGCATCCGCCCGGCCGGGAAATCCATGATTCCTTTCTTGACATCGTTTCCCCTGCGTGGTATCATGATAACAGCCGGAATCTTGGATTTCCGACAGACTCCGTTCCCTTGCGGCCGCGCCGCAAAACAATAGATTTTTTTCAGAGAAAGGAACGATTCACATGGACATTTTGGAGAAACTGTCCCTTGCAGGTCTGGTTCCCGTTATCGCCATCAATAACGCGGAGGACGCCGTGCCGCTGTGCAAGGCGCTGAGCGACGGCGGCCTGCCCGTTGCCGAGATCACCTTCCGCACCGCTGCCGCTGAGGAAGCCATCCGCCGCGTGCATCAGGAGCTGCCCAATGTGATCCTGTGCGCAGGCACCGTGCTGACCACCGAGCAGGTGGATCGTGCCGTGAACGCCGGCGCTGCCGCCATCGTCTCCCCCGGCCTGAATCCCACCGTCGTCAAGTACTGCATCGACAAGGGCATCCCGGTCTGCCCCGGCACCGCCAATCCCTCCGATGTGGAAGTTGCCCTGTCCCTGGGTCTGAAGGCTGTCAAGTTCTTCCCCGCGGAGCAGGCAGGCGGCCTGAAGATGATCAAGGCCATGTGCGGCCCCTACACCACCATGAAGTTCATGCCCACCGGCGGCATCAACGAAGCCAACATGCTGGATTACCTGGCCTTTGACAAGATCCTGTGCTGCGGCGGCTCCTGGATGGTGCCGAAGGACGCGGTGGAAGCCAAGGACTGGGCCCGCATCACCGCCCTGACCCGCTCCGCCGTGAACAAGATGCTGGGCCTGGAGCTGTGCCATGTGGGCATCAACAGCGGCTCCGCCGAGCAGTCCCTGAAGGACGCCAGGCTGCTGGCCTCCCTGCTGGGCATGGAAGTGAAGGAAGGCAATTCCTCCAACTTCTGCGGCACCGCCTTTGAGTGCATGAAGTCCCCCACCGCCCGCGGCACCCACGGTCATCTGGCCATTCAGACCAACAGCCTGAAGCGCGCCAAGTGGCATCTGGAGCAGCGCGGCTTCGAGTTCGACGAGGACTCCCTGGTGACCAAGAACGGCAAGGACATCGCCATCTATCTGAAGGGCGAGTTCTGCGGCTTCGGTGTGCATCTGAAGCAGAAGTAATTCCCGTACCCGCTTGATCTGCGTACATGCCGGGGGCTTTCCGATCGCCCCCGGACCCCTTCGGGGCTCTCCTCATGAAGGAGGGGAGTGTACATAAAAATGAATGAAAGAGGTTGATTCCGATGGCTAAGGTTGTTACCTTCGGCGAACTGATGGTTCGTCTGCAGCCCTTCAACTATGAGCGCTTTGTCCAGGCCAATACCCTGGAGTTCACCTTCGGCGGCGGCGAGGCCAATGTGGCCGTGTCCCTGGCCAACTACGGCATCGATGTGGCTTATGTCACCAAGCTGCCCACCCATGCGATCGGTCAGGCCGCTGTGAACAGCCTGCGCCGCTATGGCGTGGACACCAGCATGATCACCCGCGGCGGCGATCGTGTGGGCATCTACTACAACGAGAAGGGCGCCTCCCAGCGCGGCTCCGTGTGCATCTATGACCGTGCCAACTCCGCCATCCAGAAGGCGACCACCGCTGACTTCGACTGGGACAAGATCTTCGAGGGCGCCGAGTGGTTCCACTTCACCGGCATCACCCCCGCTCTGGGCCCGAACGTGGTCGAGATCTGCAAGGAAGCCTGCAAGGCTGCCAAGGCCCACGGCGTGAAGATCTCCTGCGACCTGAACTACCGCGGCAAGCTGTGGACCCGTGCCCAGGCCCGCGAAGCCATGACCGACCTGTGCCAGTATGTGGACGTGTGCATCTCCAACGAGGAGGATGCCAAGGACGTGTTCGGCATCGAGGCTGAGGCCACCGATATCTACGGCGGCAAGCTGAACAGCGAAGGCTACAAGTCCGTGGCCAAGCAGCTGGCTGACAAGTTCGGCTTCGAGAAGGTGGCCATCACCCTGCGTGAGTCCCACAGCGCCTCCGACAACGGCTGGTCCGCCATGCTGTACGATGTGGCCTCTGACGAGTACTGCTTCTCCAAGAAGTACGAGCTGCGCATCATCGACCGCGTGGGCGGCGGCGACAGCTTCGGCGGCGGCTTGATCTATGCCCTGCTGAACGGCAAGTCCACCCAGGCTGCCGTTGAGTTCGCCGTGGCTGCTTCCGCTTTGAAGCACACCATCGAGGGCGACTACAACATGATGACCGTTTCCGAGGTCGAGAAGCTGGCCGGCGGCGACGGCTCCGGCCGTATCCAGCGCTAAGCTGTATCCCCCAAAAAGCAACGCCCCGATCTCCCCCCATTCGGAGGAAGGTCGGGGTTTTTGCGTGGGCTTACCGTCCCTGGGCAAGGAGCGCGTCCATCTGCCGCTTCAGGCCCTCCCGCAGAGGTGTGTCCGGCAGGCGGATGCCGGTGGCGGCCAGCTTGCGCAGGTCATAGGCCCGCTGGCAGAGATGCCCGCTGGCGGCGGGATGGGCATCCAGGTAGCCCTCCTCGGGGATCGTCTCGAAGGTCACCGGCACGCCCAGCAGCTGCCCCAGCACCGTGTAATAGTGGAAGTTGGGGAAGATGTCCGGCCCGCCGATGCAGTACAGCTGGTCCCAGGTCTTTTCGTTGCCGACAGCGTCCAGCATCACCCGGGCCAGGTCCTCCACATAGATGGGATGGATCAGGTAAGTGCCGCCGCCCACCAGCCGCATGGGCTTGCCGGCCCGCAGCTCCGCCAAAAGCTCCTTCTGCCGGGACTGCTCCGGATAGCACCCCAGCTCGGAGCCCGGCCCGAAGATGTGCCCCGGCCGGAAGATCGTATAATGCAGGTCCGCCGGGCACTCCCCCATCAGCGCCAGCTCCATCTCCCGCTTCAGCGCGCCGTAGCCGCCGTCGGTCAGGTAGCGCTCCCCCTGCTCATCCTGGGGGCATTTTTTGTAGTGCGGATGATACACCGAGTCCGTGGAGATCACGATCAGCCGGTTCGTCCGCCCCGCAAACAGCGCCATGTCCTGCCGCGCCTGCTCCGCGTTGTAGCAGATGCAGTCCAGCACCGCGTCCACTTTTTCCGGCAGCAGGGCCAGGGCCTTTTGCATGGCGTTCATGTCATTGCGGTCCGCGGTCAGCGCGTTCACCCCTTCCGGCAGGGGCCAGCTGCCCCGGGTCACGGTCCATACCTTCCAGCCCCGGGCCACTGCCAGTCTGCTCACATGGCTGCTGACGAAGCCGCTGCCTCCAAGCACCAGTACGTTCATCATCCTACGCTCCTCTCCGGTTTTGCTGCTTTTCTTCCACAGAGCGGTGCTGCTTTCCTGCCGGAAACAGGAAAAAAGCAGGAAAGACAATATGGGAAAGGATTGCATATTTTACAACATTATGTTATACTGGATGCAAAGAACGCAATAAAGGAGGTCTTTTCCCATGGGAAAGAAGGCCAGTGAACTCTACCGTCGTTTTGAAAACCCCAACGGCCCCGCCATCAGCACCGTCGCCCGCAAGGTGATCGAGCAGGATGGCCTGTACTTCAAGGACATTGACGGCACCGGCAAGGTGACCCCTGTCAACGACTGGCGCCTGTCTCCCGAGGAGCGCGCCAAGGCCTATACCAAGACCCTGACTTTGAAGGAGAAGCTGGCCCAGCTGTTCATCAGCGACTGGCGCATGGGCCCCAAGTATCCCAACCCCTTTGTGGGCAAGCATGAGGAAAAGACCGATGAGAGCGGCATCCTGGATGAGGCGGCCTTTGAGAACGAGCGCCGCGGCCAGAAGCAATGGCTGAAGGGCACCACCGAGCAGCTGACCCAGGACTTCTCCCGCCACACCATCCTGCGTGAGACCCCCACCCCCACCGATATGGCGGACTACCTGAACCAGCTGCAGTACGTGGCCGAGACCTGCGAGCACTTTGTGCCCGTGGAGGTGGCCTCCAATGACCGCAATGAGAACGGCGCGGCCCTGGAAGGCGGCGGCGCGGCGCCCATCATGCCCTCCTGGCCCGGCACCCTGGGCATCTCCGCGGCCGTGCGCGGCACCGGAGACCTGGGCATCATCGACCGCTTTGCCGATACCGTGCGCCGGGACTGGAACGCCCAGGGCCTGCGCAAGGGCTATATGTACATGGCGGACGTCATGAGCGATCCCCGCTGGCAGCGCTCCTCCACCACCTTCGGTGAGGATCCCAAGCTGACCGCCGATATCTTCTCCCGCCTGGTGCCCGGTCTGCAGGGCAGTGAGGACGGCGTGACCACGGACGGCGTGGCCACCACCGTGAAGCACTTCCCCGGCGGTGGCGCCCGCGAGAACGGCTTCGATCCCCACTATGCCGCCGGCCAGTGGAACGTATACCAGACCCCCGGCAGCCTGCAGAAGTATCATCTGCCGCCCTTCAAGGAAGCGGTGAAGCATCATCCCGAATCCATCATGCCCTACTACTCCAAGCCCAGCAAGGAAAAGAGCGGCGAGCAGACCGACAACAACGGCCAGCCCCTGCCCCTGGTGCCCTATGGCTTTGCCTACAACCGGGTGTTCATCCAGAACCTTTTGCGGGAGCAGATGGGCTTTACCGGATACATCAACTCCGATACCGGCATCATCCAGGGCATGTGCTGGGGCGTGGAGGTCCTGGACGAGCCCGAGCGCATCGGCTTTGCCGTCAACCAGAGCGGCGTGGACGTCATCGGTGGCTGCTTTGCCAACGAGTCCGCCATGAAGGCCTATGAGCGCGCCACCAACGACTGGTACGACACCCATCCCGTGCCGGAAGGCTTCCGCAAGGAGGACCTGGTGCTGACGGATGAGAGCGTGGACCGCGCCGTGGCCCGCCCCATGGCCGAGATGTTCAAGCTGGGCCTGTTCGACGATCCCTACCGCGATCCCGCCGAGGCCGAGAAGGTCGTGGCCACTCCCGCCGACTGGGCCGAGGCCGACCTGGTGCATCACCAGAGCGTGACCCTGCTGAAGAATGACGGCCTGCTGCCCCTGACCGCCGACAAGCTGGCCGGCAAGAAGGTGTATGCCGAGGCCTTTGCCCAGACCGCCGAGGCCGGACAGAAGGCCACCGCCGCCATGCGCGAAGCCCTGAAGGACGTGTTTGACCTGACCGAGGATCCCGACGCGGCCGACATCGCCTTCCTGACCGTGACCCCCACCTCCGGCAGCTACTTCTCCGCCACCCAGGGCTACCTGGAGCTGGACCTGTGCGACGGCAAGACCGTGTGCACCGTGGACAAGCCCGGCCGTCCCACCTCCGCCACCCACACCGAGACCACCGTGGCCGGCATCCAGCGCGCCATCGCTATGGCCGACGCTATCCGTGCCCGCGGCGGCAAGGTCGTGTCCGTGCTGAACATCTCCCTGGCCTGGCTGCCCGGCAACCTGGAGGCCCACAGCGACGCCCTGCTGGCCGGCTACAACACCAACCTGCAGCCCATGGTGGACGTCATCACCGGCAAGTTCGCCCCTGTGGGCAAGCTGCCCGTGACCCTGCCCCGCAATGACGCCGTGCTGGTGGTCGATTCCGACGGCATGTGCGTGAGCCCCAACGACGTGCCCGGCTATGACAAGGACCAGTACATGCCCGACAGCCTGAAGGACGAGAACGGCAAGGCCTACGCCTACAAGGATGCCGCCGGCAACTACTATGAGCTGGGCTTCGGTCTGAGCTACTGATATCTGTTTCCGACCTGTTCCCCCAGGGACGCGCGGGCTTCGGTCTGCCCCTCCCTGGGGATTTCTTTGGGAAACAAGGAGGGATCCCCCATGAACCGTAACAAGCTTTGTGCGCTGCTCCTCAGCCTGCTGCTCCTGCTGGGAACGGTGCTGCCCGCCGGCGCGGAGGATGTGCTGGCCGGCATGGTGAACGCCGGCTCCGGGCTGCTCTTCGGCACGGACAATGTGACCATCACCGCCAACGCGGCATTCGCGCTGGACGGCGTGACCTTCAAGCAGGCGGACGTGTCCCATATCCAGCGCGGCGCGATGGTTTACCGCCAGGTACTGCTGCGCACGCCCCAGGAGGACGGCACCGAACGGGAGACCGGCTATGCCTTCCTGGTGGATGAGGAAGGGAAGACGGCCCGCAGGCTGCACTCCTCGACGGTGGATTATGATCCGGCTACCACCTTCCGCAGCACGGTGCTGCGGCGCTCGGTGGAAACGGACGCGCTGGTCAGCCTGTGCCGGGGCGTCGCGTCCCAGCTGGAGGCCGCTCTGCCGGAGGGGGCCCTGACACGGGAGGAGGACACCTGGACGCTGCACCTGCCCGCGGAGAACGTTCCC
>R05__coassemble_466_pt1 | contig 19220 bp, 22 predicted proteins | sample R05__metabat2_low_PE_043 | metagenome-assembled genome bin R05 | reverse complement strand
AAATATGTGCACGCCGGCGGCTGCAATGCCGCGACCTTTATTCCTGCGCTGGAGGGCAAGCCCTATGACGGCTGGCACGATTTCCCGCTGGAGTGCATCCAGGAGATGGCGCGGTGGCTGCTGCAGCATGGCAGCACCCGGGTCGGCATCGCGGGCGCTTCCACCACCTCGCTGGTGTCCCTGGCCGCGGCCAGCTACATCCCGGAGCTGACGCTGGTGCTTTCCTTCGCGACGGAGGATTATAATACCGAAGGCTTCTACATGGACAATACCATCAACATCGGTATGCGTCCGGCGCCCGGCTGCTCCATGTTCACCTGGCAGGGCAAACAGGTGCCCTATTGCCCCACGGGTCTTACGGCGGAGCGGATGGGACAGCTGCTGCGCATGGGCAAGGGACAGAAGAACTTTGTGGATGCCCTGGAGCTTTGCAAATTCTATGAGTAGCTGCCCGGCTTTGAGGACACCATCCTGCCCGTGGAACGGTCCCATGCCCACATCTGCTCCTTCGGTTCGGATACGGACACCGGCTGCGACAGCGGCGCCATGGCCCGGCGGCTGGAGAAGCGTCTCCGGGACGCCGATTATCAATATGGTATCGACATCCATGTTTTCCCCAAATGCTCCCACTACCAGTTCCCGGAGGGCATGGTGAAAAAGCTGCTGCCCATCGGCTCACAGTTCCTGTTCGGCAAAATGTGGGAGATCGAGAAGCAGTATCCGAAGGAATGCCGGGCGGCGCGGAAGGAGATCGACCGCATCTGTCAGGCGGCTATTGATCACTGGCAGGCGTAAAGCAACGATAACGATCATTTCACTGCCTGATGAAGCTTTGATCCTTCACCGGCACACCGGCTTCATCCGCCGTGAACCGCTCCACCCGCATATGCAGGTCATACTTCTCCCGCAGGGCCGCGATGGTCCGCATCATGGGGGAGGTGTGGTGCCGATCGATGGCGGCCTGATCCTCCCACATATCGATCAGCAGGAGGGTCTCTGGATCATCCAGCGGTTGGAAATATTCATAGCGCAGATTGCCTTCCTCCGCGCGGATGGCGGCCACAGTGCCGGTAGAGATCATCTCCTCGGCAAATTTCCGGGCTGCGCCGTTGGTTCCGGTGTAGTACAGATTGACCGCAATGCTCATGGTTGCTCCTCCTTCAACAGTGCAAATGAAAAATGGTTTCAAAAATCCGGAAAACAGGCAGTGGACAATCGCGTCGTTTGTGGTATAATGGGCCGGCAATTCTTTGGGGAGGCAATGGGTATGACCGCAAACTATGGGAAAACACTGAAGGCCTGTTATCTGGGCTTTATCACGCAGGCGATCAGCGCGAACTTTGCGCCGCTGCTTTATCTTACATTCCACACGACCTATGGGATCCCGCTGGGACAGATCGCGCTGATCTCCACGGTCTTCTTCTTTTCACAGCTGCTGGTGGATGCCTTCTGCGCCAAATTTGTGGACCGCATCGGCTACCGGAAATGCGTGGTCATTTCGGAGATCGCCTCCGGCGTCGGCCTGGCGGGGCTGGCCTTCATTCCGGAGCTTTTTGCGGATCCGTTCATCGGCATCCTGCTGTGCGCGGTCATCTATGCCGTCGGCAGCGGCCTGATCGAGGTGCTGGTCAGCCCCATCGTGGAGGCCTGCCCGTTTGACCATAAGGACGCGGTCATGAGCCTGCTCCACTCCTTTTACTGCTGGGGCTCCGTGGGCGTCATCCTGCTTTCGACCGTCTTCTTTGCGATCTTCGGCATTGGCAGCTGGAAGTGGCTTGCGCTCATCTGGTCGCTGATCCCGCTGTACAACATCTACAACTTCGCGACCTGTCCGATCGAGCGCCTGACCGAAGACGGCGAGGGCATGACCATGGGCGAGCTGTTCCGGGTACCGATCTTCTGGCTGTGCCTTGTGCTGATGGTCTGTGCCGGTGCCTGTGAGATCGCCATGGCGCAGTGGGCCTCTGCCTATACGGAAGCCGCGCTGGGCTTTTCCAAGACGGTGGGTGACCTGGTGGGACCGTGCCTGTTTGCGGTGGCCATGGGCATCAGCCGGGTGATCTACGGCAAGTTCGGCGAAAAGCTGAACCTGATGCGCTTCATGATGGGCTCCGGTGTGCTGTGCCTGTGCTGCTATCTGCTGGCTTCCCTGTCCGCCAATCCCATGCTGGGGCTGGTCGGCTGCGTGGTCTGCGGCTTCTCCGTGGGCATCATGTGGCCCGGAACGATCAGCATCTCCTCACCCAGGCTTCCCCGGGGCGGAACCGTACTGTTCGCGCTCCTGGCCATGGCGGGCGACCTGGGCGGCTCCATCGGCCCCAGTATCGTGGGTGCTGTGACAGGACTGGCCGGGGACAATCTGCAGACCGGCATGCTCTCCGGCTGCATCTTCCCGATGGTCCTGATCGTCGCGCTGATCCTGCTGAACCGGAAGACGGCCGACAGGTAAGGCTCAAAGCGAACCGGCGATATAGGCCTCCGTCCGCTCCATCACAAGGCGCAGATTCCGCAGATCCGTCTGCACATCGCCGGTCTCCAATGAATGATTGGCATCCTCTGTCAGATAGCAGGGGATGCCTTTTTCTTCGCAGCCCCGCAGCACGGCGTCGGTCTCCGCCCAGGGATCCTTTGTGCCGTGGAACGCGATGCCCTCGCTGCGGACCGGCGGGAAGGTCTGCACCAGCGGCGTGTACCAGATGCTCCGGGCTTGGGGAGCATGCTTCGCCGCAAAGGCAGCGGCAATGACGGTGCCGATGCTCTTGCCGATGAGCAGCACGTCCTCGCAGGCGCTCCAGTCCACCTCCGCCAGCTGTGCTTCGGCGGCGGCCAGCCCGAGACGGTAACACTCCGCCAGCTTTCCGGGATCGCCCTTCGCGTTTTTCGGCAGTTCGCCGTAAGCTATCTCGCGGATGGTGTAGCCGTATTTCATGGCCAGCTTTTTGGAATAGTACAGCAGCGGCTTGTCACAGTGATAGCCGAGGCCAGGGAAAAGGATTGCAAGCTTCATATGGTGATCGCCTTTCATAAAGGGATGCTATATCTGCCCTTTTTCACTGTTATGGCTTTTTCAGCAGGGGCTCGTCGCTGCCGGCCAGCAGGATGCCGGTTCCGGTGCTTTTCTTCATCGTTCTGTATTCCGCTTTTGCGATCTCCGTCACGTGCCGGATAAAATCGCCCTTCGCGGCCGTGTAGCCATCCCGGTCATGCTCGAAGCGCTTCCACAGGGACAGCTTCAATGCCTCGTACTCCCGGGCGGTGTCGGGATGATCGTTCAGATAGCGCTTGAAGAACAGCTCATCATGGTCCCCGGTATGGCGCAGGTGAAGATGAAAGACCCGCTCCGCAAAGCCGTTTTCGGTGTAGCCCTTGTTCAGGCCGATCCGCTGGGGCGCTGCGTTCATGCAGAGATAGCCGTGACGGACGAGAGCGTCACAGGTACCCTGCAGATCGTTCCCTTCGGGCAGCTCCACAAGGAGATCGATGATCGGCTTGGCCCAGATGCCATGGATGGCGGTGCTGCCGATATGGCTGATGCGCGTTCCCTCCGGCAGCAGCGGACGGAGAAGCTGCCGTTCCTCCTCGTACCAGTCTGCCCAGGCATCGTTGTGCTCTGTCAGGAAAATGGGGAAGAGCTGCCACAGCTCCTGCAGGGTCATTTCAGTCAGCGGTTTACCCACTGGGAGATCACTTCCAGTTCTCCGGAATCATGAAATCATCATACTCCGTTTGAGGAGAAAGTCAATAACTGCCCTTTGAACTCTGCTTTTCTTCCTTGAATTGATGATAAGGCCTTGCAAGCATCCGCGCCGTTTGATATAATTCATAACAAACGATCCTGAAAAGGTGGAGGAAGGAAAATGAAAAGCAAGTGGTGGCTCACTCTTTTTTTCCTGTTTATGCTGATGCCCGTGTCCCTGGCGGATCAGGCTGCCGATGTGACTGCCGAATGCAGCATAACGTTTGCGGGTCAGGTCCTGACTGCACAATCGAAAATAACAGATGGGTCCTATGGAAGCCATCTGACCCTGAAGGCGGAGCAGTGTATTGATATTGCTTTGGAAGAGGAAGGGGTTTCGGGCGTATTCGTGCGCTTCTTCGATCAAAGTGCTGAGCTTACCGCTTATGTCCAAACGGAAGAAGCGTGGCAAGCGGTAGGTGCGGTCGGCCGTTATCTGACGGGCTGGATCGGCTTTGACAGTGAGGTAAAGCAATTCCGGCTTGTAAACACATCCGGTCACAACATTGATATTGCATAGCTGAATGTCTATGGCCCCGGCGATCGGCCTGCTTCCGTGCACATGTGGGAAGAACTGGACAAGGCGGACCTGATGCTCCTTGTGGCCCATCCGGACGATGAACTGCTTTGGTTTGGTGGCTTGCTGCCGACCTACGCGGGCGAACGCGGGCTGAAGGTACAGGTCGTTTATGCAGCCGCCCCGTCGCCGTACCGGAGACTGTAGCTTTTGGATGGGTTATGGACCTGCGGCGTGAAATATTATCCCGCTTTCCTTGGCTTCCGGGACGCAAGAACAACGACGCTTGCCGCGTGCTATCAGAACTGGAGCAGGGAAAAGGTGTGGCAGGCGGTGACCCGGGTCATAAGGACCTATCGGCCGGATGTGCTCGTCACCCATGCGACCAACGGAGAGTATGGGCATGGTGCCCATCGTGCCATGGCGGACGCGGCGCAAAGGTGCTACAGCTACGCGGCTGACCCGGAAAAATATCCGGAAGCCGGTGAACCGTGGCAGGTCTCCAAATTATACCTGCATCGCTGGCAGGAAAATGAACAGCGGTTTGACTGGAACGTAGGGCTGCGTGAATTCAACGGTAAAACAAGCTATGAGGTTGCCACGGAGGCGCTTGAGTGCCACAAGAGTCAAATGAACGGCTTCTGGACCATGGCGCAGGGGGAGAAGCCTTATACGGATAACACGCTGTTTGGACTTTGTCGATCCACGGTAGGAGCGGATACGGATGCGGCGGATATGATGGAACACCTTCCGCAAGCGCTTGCCGGCTCTGAGTCCGGAGTTTGATATGTTATAGCCCCAATGTCCGGAACGCGTCCAGGATGCGCCCGGCGACGGCAAGCTTGTTGTCCGGATGGATCATTCCGTGGCAGCCGAGGTCATCGATCCTGACCAGGGCACACATCGGCACGGCTTCCGTAGTCCTTTTTTGCGCGTCCCGCACCGCCTTCCAGCCTTCGTGGGAAAACGGCGTATCAAACTGATGGATCTGCACGATGACAAAAGGCAGTCGGGACAGACCACATCCCGAGCGTAAACGATCATCCGACAAAAAAAAGCACCCGGCCGGGTGCTTTTGATTTGCGTGGAAAGGATCACTCCGCCAGGGCCGCCTTGCGCTCGGCCATGATGGTGGACTTGATGACCGCGTTTTCGACGGTGATGCCGGTCTCGGCGTGGATGGGATCGCTGCCGCAGACGATGGTCAGGGTGGCGTCGGCGATGGAGACGTAGCCCTTTTCGTTGGTCTTGTCGTTGGAGGAGCGGATGCCGTCCTTGTTGCAGACGATGCTCAGGGTGCCGCCCTGGATCTCCACGCAATCCTTGCCGCGGATGCCGTTGCGGGCGGCTTCCACGTTGATGGTGCCGCTCTTGATGCGCAGATCATCCTTGCTGGCGATGCCGTCCAGAGTGGCGGCGGTCACGTTCAGGGTGCCCTCGCCGGTGATGGTCAGGTCGCTGCGGGAGAAGATGACGGCGTTGGGCTCATCATCCTTCTCGAAGGTGTAGGACGCGCCGCCGGACAGGGTGCTGACGGTGCCCTCCATCAGGGAGATGGTCACGCGGGGAGAGGCCTTGGTGATCATGATGGCCGCGCCGGTCTCGTTGTGGACAGTCACGCCGTTCAGATACAGGGTGATCTTGCCCTCATTGGGGCTGTTGACCACGATGGAGCCGTTGCTCAGGGAGCCGGACAGGATATATTCACCGGGCATGGTGATGGTCAGCACGGACGCGTCAAAGGTCACGCCGCTGCCGGCACCGGTCACGCCGTTGTCGGAAAGATTCAGCACCACCGGATCGGCGGAAGCCACAGCGCACAGGGCGAGCATCAGCACCGCCAACAGGCAAACGATCAGCTTTTTCATGGGAAACCTCCTTCGGTATCGATCGGAACAGGTCATACAGTACCATGATTTCCGGCCAAAATCAAGCAAATCACAGGAATTTCAGAAAACATCCATTATTTCTTCTCCGTGCCGAAGACGATTTTCCGCAGCGGGGAGCGGTAAACCTCGATGGCCTTGGCGGGGCACATCTCCTGACAGCAGAAGCATCGGATGCACTTTTTGTAATCGTAGACCGCCTTCTGTCCGTTGCCGCTGTGCACGGCCTTTTCCGGCACCGGGCAGGCCTTTTCGCAGATACCGCAGCCGATGCACTTCTGGGGATCGGCCTTGGGACGCTCCTGCAGGAAGGGCAGCAGCGGCACCAGCTTGGTGAGCAGGTGCTTTTTCAGCTTGCCGCGGAAAACGTCGAAATCCGGATCGCCGTAGCGGGCCGCGGCCTCCTGCGGGGTCAGGTCGCCCTCGGGCGTACGGACGACGATCCGGCTGAAATCGTCGGTGCCCAGGCCGTACTTCGCGCCGGAGACGCAGGTGGGCACCAGGGCGGGGTCCAGATGCACCAGCGCGGCAAACACCGCGTCCAGCGCTACGGGGTCCTCCGAGAACAGCAGCACCTTCATATCGATGGGCGTGCCGCTGGTGGGGCCGTTGCCCTCCATGGCGGTGATGCCGTCCATGATGTGCAGCCGGGGCCTGACGCAGCGGTTCAGGTCGCTGAGCATGTCCGCGAACACATCGCTGTTGGGGTAGGCCACGTGGCCCGCGCCCTTGTTCAGTCCCACGATGCAGCCGTACATGTTCTTGACGGCGCCGGTCAGCCGCTCCAGGGCATGGGTCTTCATCTTGCATACGTTGATGAGGGCGTCCGCCTCCTGTACGGCGTTGGCCAGATAAAAGCTGCGGCTGACCTTGCCCTCCGGGAAGCTGACCATGCTGCCGTGGTCAAAATCCCCCAACGGCACCTGATACGCGGCGGCAGGCTCCGTGAGGCCGCAGCCCTCGGCACACTTCTGGGCGGTCATGCCGGGATGCCCGGGGCTGTCGCCGTAGAGGACGGAGCCGTACCCATCCTCCCGCAGGCAGGCCAGCACGGCCTCGAACACCGCGGGATGAGTGGTGATGGCCTTCTGCGGCAGCGCTCTCCCCAGCAGATTGGGCTTTACGAGGATCTTTTCCTATGGTTGGACGAACTGCCCCAGCCCACCCAGCAGGGTCAGCCCCTGACGGACGCAGGCATGGACGGTCTCCCGGTCATAATCGGCACAGGGGACCAGTACAACAACGGATGGGTTCATGGCACCTTCCTTTCCCCGGGACGGCAAAGCTCCCAGAAGGCCACCGCGCCGGCGGCAGCCACGTTCAGGGAATCCACGCCCCGGGCCATGGGAATTTTTACTGTGTAATCGCTGAGGTCGATGGTCTCCTGCAGAAGACCGGTGCCCTCCGTGCCCAGCAGCAGCGCCAGGCGCGGCTCCATCTTGAGGGCGGGATCGTCAATGGACACGCTGCGGTCCGTCAGCGCCAGGGCGGCGGTACGGAAGCCCAGCGCATGCAGCCGCTCCATGCCGCTTCGGGGCCAGCCGGCATCCAACCGGGCCCAGGGCAGGGAAAGCACCGTGCCCATGCTGACCCGCATGGCCTTGCGGTTCAGGGGATCGCAGCAGGTGGGCGAGAGCAGCATGGCATCCACGCCCAGCGCGGCGGCGGAGCGGAAGGCGGCACCCACATTGGCGGCGTCGGTGATGCCCTCCAGTACGGCGATCCTTCGGGCCCCCTCGCATACCTGCTCCACGCTCCGGGACTGCGGTCTGCGGAACGCGGCCAGGAAGCCCCGGGTCAGGCTGTAGCCGGTCAGGGAGGCCAGCACCGCGCTGTCAGCGGTATAGACGGGTACATCCCCGCACAGCGAGGCCAGCTCCTTCCCACGGCCGGAAAGGTGTCTGCGCTCCATCAGCAGGGAGAGCGGCTCACAGCCGGCCCGGACGGCGTTGCGGATGACGGTCTCGCTCTCCGCAATAAAGAGACCCAGCTGGGGCTCCTGACGGCTGCGCAGCTGGGCTTCGGTCAGAGCGGCATAGGGTGCCAGCTCCGGCAGGGAAAGATCGGTGATCTCAACAATGGTCATGGCTTCAGAAAACGTACTCCTTCATGCGGCGGCAGGCTTCCTTCACCTGGGAGAGGGGCAGGGCCAGGTTCAGGCGGATGGCGTACTCCCCGTGGAAGGGACGGCCGTCCTGCCAGCCGATGCCCACGCGCCAGCCGGCCTGCAGCAGCTCATCCATGGTCTTGCCATGGGCCTTGCACCAGCCCTCGCAGTCCAGGAACAGCATGTAGGTGCCCTGGGGTTCGCTGAGGGTGACGCCGGTCAGCTCCCCGCGGATGAAGTCCACCGCGTAACGCACGTTGCCGGTCAGCACCTCGCACAGCTCATCCAGCCACTCGTAGCCCTCCGGCTGATAGGCTCCGATGAGGGCGTGCATGCTGAGTACGTTCATGGAGTTGTAATGGCTGCGGGAGGAGGCGGCCATCACCCGGTCCCGGAGCGTATCGTTATAGATGATGTGATAGCTGCCCACCAGGCCCGCCAGGTTGAAGGTCTTGCTGGGGGCGTACAGGGCTACGGTGCGGTTACGGGCGTCCTCGCTGACGGACTGGGTGGGGATGTGCTTGTGACCCTTCAGGATGATGTCGGACCAGATCTCATCGGAGATGACGGACACGTCATACTTCTGATACAGGGCCATGACCTTCTCCAGCTCCCAGCGCTCCCATACGCGGCCGCAGGGGTTATGAGGATTGCAGAACACCGCCAGATGGATCTTATGGCTGCGGAGCTTCTCCTCCATGTCCTCAAAGTCGATACGCCACACGCCCTCCGCGTCCTTCACCATGGGGGAATGGACGATGCGGTAGCCGGCGTTGGTGATGGAGCCGGTAAAGCCCACATAGGTGGGGCTGTGCAGCAACACCTCCTCGCCGGGGGTGCCCAGGGCGTTCAGCGCGGATACCAGACCGCCCAGCCCACCGCGCTCGTAGCCGATCCGCTCCGGCTTCAGCCCGGGGACGCCGTGGCGCTGCTCCTGCCAGCGCATGATGCCGTCGTAGTAGGCGTCCGTGGGGGAGTAGTAGCCGAACAGGGGGTGGGCCGCGCGCTTCTGGATGGCCTCGACGATGGTGGGCACGGTAGCAAAGTTCATGTCCGCCACCCACATGGGCAGGAAGTCAAAGCCGGCCTCGGGCTTCATGGGGGCAAAGCCGCCGGGGGTATCGGAGAGGCCTTCCACCGCCAGGGCATCCCAGCCGTGACGATCGATGATGGAGGTGAAATCGTACTTCATGAGAAAGCTCCTTCCTTAATTTCGAAACAACCGGGAGGTGCCCCGAAGGTTTCCAAAGGGCGACCGGAAAGCCCTTTGGTCGGCCGTGAGGCCGAAATTACGCCTTCAGGCCGGAGGTGGCAATGCCTTCGACGATGTAGCGCTGGGTGAACAGGAACAGGATGATGACGGGCAGCAGGCTCAGCACGCACATGGCGAACATGGCGCCGTAGTCGGAAACAGCCGTGGGATCGCAGAACAGCTTCAGGGCGATGGACACCGTGTAATTCTTGGGGGAATTCAGGTACAGCAGGGAGCCCATGAAGTCATCCCACTTCCAGTAGAAGGAGAAGATGGCGGAGGTGGCCATGGAGGGCACGATCAACGGAACGATGATCTCGCCGAACATGCGTACGCGGCCGCAGCCGTCGATCTCGGCCGCCTCATCCAGATCCTTCGGGATGCCGGCGATGAACTGCATCATCATGAAGATGAAGAAGGCGCGGCCGCCCCACTCGGGCACGATCAGGGGCAGGAAGGTATCCACCCAGCCCAGGGTGTGGAACAGCACGTACTGGGGCACCATCAGCACCTGGCTGGGCACCATCATGGTGATCATCATGCAGATGAACCAGACGTTGCGGCCCTTGAAGTGGATACGGGAGAAGCCGTAGGCCGCCATGGCGGAGGCCAGCACGTTGCCAATCACCGTGAGGATGGTCACGATGAAGGAATTGACAAAGAAGGTGGCAAAGGTGGTGGTGCCGAAGCCGGCCCAGCCGTTGACGTAGTTATCCAGGCGCCATTCCGAGGGGAAGAGCTGGCCCACGGTCTTCAGCACCAGGCTGCTTTCCTTGAAGGAGGAGAAGACCATCCAGATCAGCGGATAGATCATGATAAAGCCGAGACCGCCCACGAACACGTGGAACAGCACGGTGCTGATGGCATGCTTGCGTTTCATTTGCTTCTTCCTCCTCCTTACTTGATCTCGTTCTCATAGAACACCCAGTAGCTGGAGGAACGGAAGACCAGCGCTGTGAACACGCCCACGATGGCGATGAGGATCCAGGCCATGGCGCAGCCGTAGCCCATGCGGTAGTAGGTGAAGGACTGGCGGTACAGGTACAGGGCGTACACCAGGGTACGGTTCAGCGGGCCGCCCTCGGTTACGATCATTGCTTGGGCAAAGACCATGAAGCCGCCGATCATCTGCATGACCAGGTTGAAGAAGATGATGGGCGTCAGCAGCGGCAGGGTGATCTTGAAGAAGCGGCGGACCGCCCCGGCGCCGTCGCACTCCGCGGCCTCATAGTAGCTCTTGGGGATCTGCTTCAGGCCGGAGAGGAAGATCAGCATGGGGGAGCCGAACTGCCAGATGAACATGAGGATCAGGGACCACAGGGCGAAGTCCTTGTTGGAGATCCAGGAGATGTTGCAGGCAATGCCCAGGGCGTTCAGCGCGGTGTTGACCACGCCGGTCTTGTTGAAGCAGTAGCGCCACATGACGGACACGGCCACGCTGCCGCCCAGGATGGAGGGCAGGTAGTACACCACGCGGTACAGCGGCACGGCCTTGGATTCCCGGTTCAGGATCAGGGCCACGATCAGGGCGAAGGCCAGACGCAGGGGGATGGCGATGAACACGAACTTGAAGGTGACGCCCATGGAGGTGCCGAACAGCTTATCCTGGGTGAACAGCTTCACATAGTTGTCCAGCCCCACAAACACCGGGTCGGACAGCATGTTGTAATCCATGAAGGACAGAATGAAGGAAACGATGAACGGCAGCAGCGTGAAAGCCAGGAAGCAGAACAGCCAGGGACCGATGAACAGGTAGCCTGCCAGGTTTTCACTGCGCCGGCGGGCCCGATAGGTGGGGCTCATGGCAGCGGCACTCTTCAAGAACGGAACACTCCCCTCCAAAGAATCAGAAACCTTGAAAATCAACGGCTTCCTTCGGGAGACCCCGAGCCGGATCTCCTGAAGGAAACCGGCCGGTGCTGCGGAAACACCGGCCGGAGGAAATGAGGGATTACTGAGCCAGCATGTAGGTGGCCTGCTCGACGAAGTCGGCAACGCAGTCGTCACCGGACATGTCGCCGTACATCACGGCCTGATAGTCGGTCTTCAGCACGGAGATGGGCTCGGCGCTGTTGGCGGGGTCGGCGGGATTCACGGTGGACACCACGCCGGACACGCGGCTGACGTAGTTCAGCACGTTGGTGGTGTACACATCGGTATCCTCGGAGGTGGCCAGGTAGTCACGCACGGCGCTGGACAGGGAGATGCCGCGGTCGGTGCGGATGTAGGAGGCAGCCTCGGTGGAGTTGATCAGGTAGTTCAGCAGGGCCGCGGCAGCGTCGGGATCGGAGGCGTTGGAGGAGATGCACCAGTACATGTTGGAGTTCAGGTACATGCCGCTCTGCGTGCCGTTATCCAGGGTGGGCAGCATGGCCATGCCAAGCTCGGCGCCCAGGGCATTGCAGTACACGTTATAGTAGTTGCTCAGCAGGAAGGCCATGGCGGACTTACCCTGGCAGATGTAGTTCTCCTCGGTGGTGGACCAGGCAATCTGCACTTCGGGATCGATGAAGTAGCCCTCTCCGATGCCCTCATAGATGTCCTCGATGGCATCGCCCATGGCGATCTTCAGGTCGTCGTCGTCAGCCCAGGGCAGGTAAGTGCCGTCGGCAGAGAAGAAATCATAGCCGTAGGAGCGCACCCAGGTCTCCACGACCCAGCGGGCCTCGGTCAGGAAGGGAATGTCGGTCTGGACGCCGGTCTTCTCGTAGATCTCCTTGGCGGTGGCGATGAAATCGCTCCACTTCCAGTCATCGGCGGGATAAGCAACGCCGGCCTGGTCGAAGATGTCCTTGTTGTAGATCACGGTGACGGTGTTGGTACCGGTGGTGAAGCCGGCCAGCATGTCGCCCACGGTGCCGCCGGACAGGCTGGCGGGATCGATGTTGCTCAGGTCGATGATGCCCTTCTCCACAAACTGGTTCAGGTCAACAATCTGGCCGTTGGTGGCATAGTTGATGATGTCGGTGGTGGACATCTGCAGCACGTCGGGCAGGTTCTTGCCCACGGCCTGGGTGGCCAGGGTCTCGAAGTAGCTGCTCCAGCTGTTGTACTCGGGCTCAATGGTCAGGCCATTGGCGGCGGCATAGGCATCCAGAGCGGAGATGGTCATGTTGTGACGCTCCTGGCCGCCCCACCAGGATACACGCAGGGAGCCCTCTGCCAGAGCGGCAGCGGTGCAGGTGAAGATCATGGCAACAGCCAGCACCAGCGCAAGGATCTTCTTCATAAAGACAAAATCCTCCTTATAGATTTGAAGCTTTACAGGTCTGAAAGTGCTCCGCCGTCTCCGCAGGACAGCGTACGCTCCCGAGATCTTGCTGCGAAGAAGTATACCACAAAATGCCCTGACTGGAAAGAGGGAGAGGCAGATTTTCCGCTTGCAAAGATGCGGGGGATTTGCTATAGTATCTGCAGCGAAACGCGAAGGAGTGGTCGGGATGTCGATGTCGCTGGTCTTTACCCAGATCCTGGTGATCCTGCTGTATGTGGTGATCGGCTTTGTGGCCGGCAAGACGAAGATCATCAACCCGGAGCAGCGGAAGTACCTGACCAGCCTGGCCTCCAACCTGATCCTGCCCTTCAACATCCTGTCCGTGGCCAGCAAGGAGATCAGCGCCGAGCAGATGACCCATGTGGGCATTGCCATGGCACTGATGTTCTGCATCTTCGGCGGCACCATGGTGTGTTCTCTGCTGTGGCACAAAAAGCGGGGCTCCACGCCGGCGCAGCGGGCCGCCATCACCAGCCTGATCACCTTCCCCAACTGCATCTTCCTGGGGCTGCCGCTGTGCACCGCTCTGTTCGGGGATACCGGCATCCTGTACAGTGTGGCGGCCATCCTTGCCTTCAACGTGCTGTTCTTCACGGTGCAGTACTCCCTGTTCACCGGGGAGCGCTTCCGGCTGAAGAGCCTGATGACGCCCGCCACCATCGCCACCGTGATCCTGCTGTTCATGGTGGTGCTGGGCCTGCGCTTCCCCGCGCCGGTGCAGACGGTGGTCACCAACACCGGAAACATGATCACGCCCCTGACCCTGATCATCATCGGCGTGATGATGTCCGAAAACAACGTGGTGGAGGTGCTGAAGGAGAAGCGGGCCTACCTGGTCATGCTCCTCCGCAACCTGGTGATCCCGCTGGTGGCCCTGGTGATCCTGAAGTTCCTGCCGATGGACGCCTCCGAGCGGCTGTGCGTGCTGGTGTACGTGGCCTGCCCCTGCGCTACCCTGACGGCGGTGGAATCCATCAAGAACGACATGGAGCCCGTGCTGTGCGCACGCTCCATCCTGATGTCCACTCTCTTTTTCGCGGCCACCCTGCCCCTGATGATCGCCCTGGGCCAGTGGGTCCTGTGAACACGGGGTGAAACTTGCAAAAAAAGACTGTTCAAAACGGACAAATGCGGTTATAATCCATAGCATACGATTTGAAAGTACAAGGAGGCTCCCAGATGATCAAACGCCTGATTGCCGTTCTGGCCGCAATGATGATGCTTGCGTCCGTGGCCCTGGCGGACACTGCCTTCACCATGGCCGGCTATGACGATTCCTCCAGCCATGACTGGAACAACAATTTCGCGCTGCAGCGCCTGGAGGAGAAGTCCGGCATCACCTTTACCTATACCCAGTATACCGACGAGGACGAGTGGACCAAGGCGAAGGCAGGCTACAAGGCCGGCTCCGCCGATCTGCCCGATGTGCTGTTCAAGGCCCAGCTGTCCGACGCGGAAGCGGAGACCCTGTACGACGCGGGGGTGCTGATCGACCTGAAGCCCTACCTGGAGGAGTATGCTCCCAACCTGTGGGCGCTGCTGCAGGAACATCCCGAATGGGAAAAGGCCGTGACTGACAAGAACGGCCGGATCCTGACCCTGCCCAACCTGAACCCGCTGCAGAACAACAACGCCATCTGGATCAACACCGTGTGGCTGAAGCGGGTGAACAAGGAGATGCCCACCACCGCCGAGGAGCTGACCGAGGTGCTGCGGGCCTTCAAGACCGGCGACCCCAACAACAACGGCAAGGCCGATGAGGTGCCCTTGACCTTCACGGGCATGTGGGACCTGCGGTATCTGGCCCACGCCTTCGGCATCTACAGCAATGACTACTATGTGGTGCTGGAGGACGGGGTGGTGAAGGAGACCGCCACCAGCGAGGAGAACCGGGCCTTCCTGACCTGGGTGCACCAGCTGTGGAGCGAGGGCCTGATCGACAGCAACGGCTTTACCAGCACAGAGTCCACCCGCCAGATCACCGACTCCGACGCCACCATCACCTACGGCATCGTGATGGGCCCCTCCATCATGAACCTGCTGCCCTCCTCCGAGCTGGACAACTACCAGGTGGTGATGCCCCTGACCTACAACGGCAAGCAGGTGTATCGCCGGCTGCTGAATGACGTGATCCGCGGCACCTTTGCCATCACCACCGCCTGCAAGGATCCCGCCACGCTGGTGGCCTGGGCCGACTACTTCTACACCGAAGAGGGCTGCTATCTGACGCAGGCCGGCAAGCTGGACTCCGAGTATACGGTCTACTCCGACGGCAAATGGTCCTGGACGGATGACGCCACCACCGTGTCCGAGACCATCCTGCCGGACTACACCATTGCCGACGGCGCGGCCATGCCCATGTACACGCCCGTGGAGTATCAGCTGAACTATGACGACGAGCAGACCCACGCCGCTGTGGTGCAGCTGTATGAGCTGAACGGCTACGCGCTGGATCCCTATCCCAATGTGATCCTGGACAACGCCACCCGCACCCGGGTGGATACCATCTGGGCGACGCTGGGTGAGTATACCGAGACCGCCATGGCCCGCTTCGTGACCGGCGACATCGCCCTGACGGATGAAAACTGGCAGGCCTACTGCGACCGGGTGTATGCCCTGGGTATGCAGGAGATGCTGGACATCTGGCAGAGCGCCATCGAATAAAACAAGTCAGACAATAACGAGGAAGGAAGAGAAGATCCATGAATCGCTATGCGCATATGATCCGCCAGCTGCAGACCCCTGCCGTGATGGACCAGCTGATCCACCTGTATGGCAACCGGGACGGTATGCTGGTAAAGCAGACCAACCGCTATACCGGCGTGCTGAAGCGCCATGAGGAGCTGTTCCACGCGCAGGATCGGGAGGTCCTGCTGGTGAGCGCTCCCGGACGCACCGAGGTGGGCGGCAACCATACCGACCACAACAAGGGCTGCGTGCTGGCCGCCGCCGTGAACCTGGACACCCTGTCCGCCGTTTCCGCCCGGGACGATCTGCTGGTGCATGTGCATTCCGAGGGCTATCCGGCCATCACGGTGGACCTGAGCGACCTTTCCGTGCATGAGGATGAGAAGGGCACCACCTCCGCGCTGATCCGCGGCGTGGCCTCCCGTATGCAGCAGCTGGGCTACAAGATCGGCGGCTTTGACGCGGCCATTACCTCCAGCGTGGCCAGCGGCAGCGGCCTGAGCTCCTCCGCCGCCTTTGAGGTGATGGTGGTGGCCATCCTGGACGCCCTGTACAACGGCTTCACCATCGACTACAAGACCCGCGCCCAGATGAGCCAGTACGCCGAGAACGTGTACTTCGGCAAGCCCAGCGGCCTGCTGGACCAGATGGCCTCCTCCGCCGGCGGCCTGGTGAATGTGGACTTCCGCAATGAGGATCCCGAGGTCCGGCCCATGGGCTTTGACTTCGCCGCCCACGGCTATGCCCTGGTGGTGGTGGCCACCGGCGGCAGCCATGCCGACCTGACCGATGACTACGCCGCCATCCCCGCGGAGATGAAGCAGGTGGCTGCCCACTTTGGCGAGGACGTGCTGCGCAAGGTGCGCAAGGAGGAAGCCTTCCGGGAGATCCCCGCGCTGCGCAAGGAGGTCAGCGACCGCGCGCTGCTGCGTGCCTTCCACTTCTATAATGAGAACGAGCGTGTGAACCGCCAGGTGGCCGCCCTGAAGAACGACGATATCCAGGCCTTCTTCAACGAGATCATCGCCAGCGGCCGCTCCAGCTTCATGTATCTGCAGAACATTTACGCCCGGCCCACCGACCAGAGCCTGTCCCTGGCGCTGTGCATGGCGGAGATGATGCTGGAGGGCAAGGGCGCCTGGCGTATCCATGGCGGCGGCTTTGCCGGTACCACTCTGAATTTTGTGCCCCAGAACCAGCTGCCCCGGTTCATCGAGACGATGGAAGCGGCCTTCGGGCCCCGCAGCTGTCATGTGCTGGACATCCGCCCCGAGGGCGCTGCCGTGCTGCACATGGATACCGCTGAGATCGGAGGCTGATGCGTCATGGCCAAGAAGTATGATGTCCGTGCCGCCCAGGCCCGCCGCCGCAAGGCTGCAGCCGCCCAGGCTCAGAAGGAAAAAGAAACCTGGATGAAGATCCGCAAGCCCCTGCTGATTACCGTCGCTGCGATCGCCGCGGTGGCCCTGATCTGGTGGGTGGTCGTGACCTTCATCTATGTGCCGGCCAATGGCGTGCGCGTTATCGGCGGCAGCACCACCGGTGTGCAGGACAACTGGATCGTGACCAACCTGGGCACGACCAACAATCCCCAGTATTTCCACATGGCGGACTTCGACGCGCCGGAGGGCTACACCGAGGATAAGGACTACGCCTCCTCCATCTACTCCGACAGCAACATCCAGACCAGGTATTTCACCGCGGATGACGAGAACGCCGTTGCCAAATCCGTGTATGTGGCCGGCGTGGCCAATTACACCGCCCAGGCCATGGCGGAGCGCCTGCTGAGCTACGGCTACTTCACCGATACGGAAGGCCCCACCACCCAGACCATCGGCGATTACACCGTGGTATGGGGCTACGGCAAGATGCAGTCCACGGATGACGAGGGCAACTACATCGACAACCAGGGGACCTGCACGCTGTACGCCTACATCGACGGCATCCGTGATTCCTCGGTGGTGGTCACTCTGAACTCCGCTGCCGGCGCCCTGGACCAGCTACCCACCAGCGCCCAGATGCTGACCGAGCTGGAGAAATTCCTGCCGTACCTGACGGTGACCAAGTAACAATCCACCAATATAAAAAGCCTCTCTTCGGAGAGGCTTTTGTATTGGGAAAGCATGGGTCACACATTCCGGGAGCGGACGGCGCGGATGTTGGAGTATTCCATCAGGTGCCCCATGATCTCGGAATAGCTTGCCTTGCTGGGCAGATGAAGAGTATAGATGTTCGTATAAAGCGTGCCGCCGTTTTCACGGGCTTCCGCGTGGAAGTCCACGTCAATGACCTGTATCTTCTTTTCAGCCAGGTAGGCGTTGATGAAGGCCAGAGTATCCGCGCGGTGAATGAACTGGACCTCGATGCGCTTGTAGGGATGGACGTGAACGATCCTTTGCATCAGCCGCAGCACGACCAGGATGATGATGCCGGTAACAAGTGCCAGGATCTCATAGCCGGCACCGACCGCCAGACCGATGCAGGCTGTGCACCAAAGGGAGGCTGCGGTCGTCAGGCCCGTGATCCGGTGATCCGACAGAATGATGGTTCCGGCACCGAGAAAGCCAACCCCGGAAACGACCGCCGAGGTGATCCTGCCCACGCTGACGTTGATCTGCGTGTTCCCCAGGGCCGCCACGGAGGCGATCGTTTCCTGTTCGACCATCGCGATCAGCGCCGCGCCGATACAGACCAGGACATGCGTTCGCATTCCGGCGGGCCGGTTCTTCATCTCCCGGTCGATGCCGATGATCGTGGAGATCGCCGTGGCGACAAACAGCCGGAAAAGGAAGGAACCCCAGGTCAGGGATTCACCGAAGCGGAATAGTCCCAAATACATGGCTTCACCTTCTTTGTGATCAAATGGGACGCATGCCGGGATCACCAGTCCGGATCCCAGTCATTGTCATTGGGGATGAAGAAGGTCACATTGGGATTGATCTTCTTCCAGGTTTCGATCTCATCCACCAGCTTGTCAAACGCCGCGGATGTCTTCTCATCCATCTTGCCGTGGCATGCCTCGAAGCCCTTCTTGTTGGCGTTCAGCGCAAAGCCCAGCATTGCCAGATCCTGCTTCTCATTGCTCAGCTTTTCCATGTCTGTGCACCTCCGCTGTGTTGATTTTCGTTTTCTCTCCCCGGTAGCTTGATTGTAGCACATTTCCCCCGTTTATGTGTCACCTGAAAGGGGACATTTGTCATTTTTTTGTTCTGTTTTCAAAAAACAGCTTGACTTGGAGCCAGCTCCAGGGTATATACTCTTCGCGAGGTGATGCAAGTGACCATCAAGCAGGTCTGTGAGCGCTACGGACTGACGCCGGATACCCTGCGGTATTACGAGAAGATCGGCGTGATCCCCGATGTGGGGCGCACCGCCGGTGGCATCCGCAACTACGATGAGACAGCCATCGGCTGGGTGGAAAACGCCGTGTGCATGCGCAGCGCGGGCGTACCCGTGGAGAGCATCGCGGAGTATGTGAAGCTCTTCCGGCTGGGCGATGAGACCATTGCCGCCCGGCGCGATCTGCTGAAGGGCGTTTATCTCCGGCTGCTGGAACAGCGTCGGCAGCTGGACGCCGCCATCGACCGGCTGGCCTACAAGATCGACCGCTATGAGATCGCTGTGAAAACGGGCGTGCTTTCCTGGAACAAAGAAGAGGAGGATGCCGAATGAAAAGGCTTCTGATAACGCTCCTTGCGCTGATGCTGCTCATGCTGAGCGCGGCGCAGGCGGATACCCTGGTGGTGTACTTTTCCTGCAC
>R05__coassemble_465_pt1 | contig 19229 bp, 33 predicted proteins | sample R05__metabat2_low_PE_043 | metagenome-assembled genome bin R05 | reverse complement strand
GCTATTGTAACACAGAAAGCACCGGCTGTCAATCGGCCGGTGTGATCTTGAGAAAGAAACAGGAGAAACCCTCCTGTTCTGCGGAATAGCCCCGCGTATCCTTCTTCCGTTTCTGTTTATCCTCCGCAGCCCCTGCGCTATACTGTGACCGTAGCAAGGAGCTACACAAACTAAAGTGAAACGCCCAAGCGGCGAGGAGGAATAAGACAATGAAACTGGAAATGACGAACAAGGAACTGGAAATGGTTACCGGCGGTGCCCAGAACGAAGAAGAGCTCGTGTTCGAGCTTCCCTTCAAGCCCTTCATCAGCGTGCCTCAGTCCATGCAGGAAACGGATGAGTCCGGCAAGACCACCACCTACTTCGCGGACGGCACGACGCTGGTTACCGGATCCTACTGATCAGAGGATAAAAACAAACGGGCGGACAGCTTGCAAGGAGCTGCCCGCCTGTTTTGCGTCTGTCACAGGCATTTGCGGATCAGGGCGTCATCCGTTTGAACTGCAATAGCATTTCCGCTGTCATTTCCGGACTTTCCTCATCAAAAACGACAGGGAGTGCCGCGGCTGTTTCAATTTCGGCCTTTTCAGCTTCCGAAAGCTCTGCGGTTATTTCATTCATAGTCATCTTCGCCATTGTTCATCTGCCACTCCTTTTAATCTTATCTTATCATGGCAAAATACGATTTGCAATACAAAAAGCATTGCGTCTGTCAGATACTAAGCAAAAAACAAGGGCTATGTGCAAGCCGGGGCTGATGATTTCAACCGGAGTTCCCGGGTTCGGTCTTGCCGGAAAATCAAAGGTCAAAGCATTGCCGCGGGATTTTTCTTATAAACCCGGCATGAAAGAGCTTACACAAATCACGCTCCGTGAAGAAACACACGACGGGGTGTGCATAAAATGCGGAGCAAAGGCGCTTGCGGAGCGGATCGGAGGAACCGCGAAAATTGAAAATATTTTTTTGAAACCCGGATTTCCGGGAAAAATCAAAAATGAAGAAACGCAAGAGTGCGTGGTTAGATGCCAAAGGCCGGAAAGCCTGAAAAATCAAGGGTTTGCGGGTTTTGAAAAAGTTAAAATTCCGTAAAATAAATTTCGAAAAGGGCTTGCAAAATCGGTAAAGATGGTCTATAATAGGTCCGTTGTCTGTTCAGGGATGAAGCGGTAAGTTGCCGACCGGCCAGTCGGGTAATTACCGTGGACCAGCCCGGAAATCGGGCGACGGACTCGCCGTACCGGGCAGGCCTGCACCTGCAGTGGGCTGCCTGAGTGTACACACGAGACGATCAAGGAGGTAAACGAACTTGGCCAACTCAAAGATCCGTATCAAGCTCAAGTCCTATGAGCACAACCTGATCGACCATTCCGCTCAGCGGATCGTCGAAACCGCTAAGCGTACCGGTGCCCGTGTCTCCGGCCCGATCCCGCTCCCCACGGAGAAGGAGATCGTGACCGTGCTGCGCGCAACGCACAAGTACAAGGACAGCCGTGAGCAGTTCGAGCGCCGCACCCACAAGCGACTGATCGACATCATCAACCCCACCCCCAAGACGGTGGACGCCATGATGAAGCTTGATCTTCCTGCTGGTGTCGAAATCGAAATGAAGCTGTAAGGCAGGAGGAACAAACACAATGAAGAAAGCGATCGTTGGTAAGAAGATCGGCATGACGCAGGTCTTTACCGAAGACGGCCGTCTGGTTCCTGTCACCGTGATCGAAGCGGGCCCCTGCACCGTGGTGCAGACCAAGACTGTTGAATCCGATGGCTATACTGCTGTTCAGGTTGGCTTTGGTGCCATGACCGAAGCCCGCGCAAACAAGCTGATGACCAAGCCTGAACTCGGCCACCTGAAGAAGGCCGGCGTCGAGCCCCTGCGCTATCTGCGCGAGTTCCGCTTCGACGACTGCGCCCAGTACAATGTCGGCGACAAGCTGACCGTTGAGCAGTTCGCCCAGGGCGACCGCATCGACATCACCGGCACCAGCAAGGGCCATGGCTACACCGGCGCCATCTACCGCTGGTCCCAGCACACCGGCCCCATGGGCCACGGCTCCAAGTCCCACCGTATCGTGGGTTCCATGAGTGCAAACTCTGACCCCAGCCGCGTGTTCAAGAACAAGCACATGAGCGGCCATTACGGCGTGGAGAAGACCACCATCCAGAACCTGGAAGTGGTCAGCATCGATGCCGAGCGCAACCTGCTGCTGGTCAAGGGCGCTGTGCCCGGCCCCAACGAAGGTCTGCTCGTCATTCGCGACACTGTGAAGTGAGCCGGACAAGGAGGATAATGTAACATGCCTAAGACTGACCTGTATAATATGGAAGGCAAGGTCGTCGGCGCGATTGAACTGAGCGAAGAGATCTTCGCTTCCGAGATCAATGTTGCTGCCATGCACCTCGTCGTCCGTTCCTATCTGGCCGCTCAGCGTCAGGGCACCCAGAGTGCCAGGACCCGTGGCGAAGTCCGCGGAGGCGGTCGTAAGATCTACCGTCAGAAGGGTACCGGCAACGCTCGCCATCATGGCAACCGCGCTCCCCAGTTCACCCACGGCGGTGTGGTGTTCGCCCCCAAGCCCCGTGACTATGTGATCAACGTGCCCAAGAAGGTGCGCCGCCTGGCCTTCAAGTCCGCTATGACCAGCAAGCTGAATGATGGTGACATCATCGTGGTGGACGAGCTGACCCTGAAGGAAGGCAAGACCAAGCTGATGGCCGATGTGCTCACCAAGCTGGGTGCCACCCGTAAGGCCCTGGTGGTGCTGCCTGCTCCCGAAGAGAAGGTTGTCCGCGCCACCGCCAACCTGGCTGAGGCCGCCACCACCTATGTGAACACCCTGAACGTCTACGACGTGCTGAACGCTCACAAGGTCGTGCTGACCAAGGCTGCTGTGGAAGCTGTTGAGGAGGTGTACGCCTAATGAAGTCCCCTTATGATATCATCAAGCGCCCCGTCCTCACCGAAAAGGGCTACGAAGGCATCGCCGACAAGAAGTACATCTTCGAAGTGGCCATCGATGCCACCAAGAGCGAGATCAAGACCGCTGTGGAGACCGTGTTCGCTGAGGACGGCGTGAAGGTCGCCAGCGTGAACACTGTCCGCACCCTGGGCAAGATCAAGCGCCAGGGCCGTTATTCCGGCCGTACCCCCGAGATCAAGAAGGCTTATGTCACCCTGAAGGAAGACAGCAAGCCCATCAAGTTCTTCGAGGGCATGGATCAGTAAAGCGAAAGGGAGGACCTGAACAATGGCTACTCGTCAGTATAAGCCGACTTCGCCCGCCCGGCGCTTTATGTCGGTTCTGACCTATGAGGAAATTACCACCAAGACCCCTGAGAAGAGCCTGTGCGAGTATCTGAAGAAGAACGCCGGCCGCAACAATCAGGGCAAGATCACCGTCCGTCATCAGGGCGGCGGCAACAAGATCAAGTACCGCGTGATCGACTTCAAGCGCAACAAGCTGAACGTGCCTGCCAAGGTGGCCACCATCGAGTATGACCCCAACCGCACCGCTTTCATCGCTCTGCTGAATTACGCTGACGGCGAGAAGCGCTACATCCTGGCTCCCATCGGCCTGAAGGTGGGCGACACCGTGATGGCCGGCGAAAACGCCGACATCAAGCCCGGCAACGCCCTGCCCTTCAACGCGATCCCCGTTGGTACCCTGGTACACAACCTGGAGATCAAGCCCGGCCGCGGCGGCCAGCTGGTCCGTTCCGCCGGTATCAGCGCCCAGCTGATGGCCAAGGAGAACGGCTTCGCAACGGTTCGTCTGCCTTCCGGTGAGATGCGCAAGCTGCCCCTGGACGCCATGGCGACCATCGGCACTGTGGGCAACACCGACCACGAGAATGTGCGCCTGGGCAAGGCCGGCCGCGTTCGCCACAGGGGCATCCGTCCCACCGTCCGCGGCGTGGTCATGAACCCCACCGACCATCCCCATGGCGGCGGCGAGGGCAAGAGCCCCGTCGGTATGCCCGCTCCTGTGACTCCCTGGGGTAAGCCCGCACTGGGTTACAAGACCAGGAAGCATAAGAAGTACTCCAACAAGATGATCATCAAGCGCGCTAACGACAAGTAATCGCGCATCCCATAGGAAGGAGGCAGCTAATTCATGAGTCGTTCTGTTAAGAAGGGCCCCTATGTAGAAGCAGCGCTGATGAAGCGTGTGCAGGAAATGAATGCTTCCGGCAAGAAGGCTGTGCTGAAGACCTGGTCCAGGTCCTCTACCATCTTCCCGGAATTTGTCGGTCATACCATCGCTGTTCACGACGGCCGCAAGCACGTGCCGGTTTATGTGACGGAGGATATGGTCGGCCACAAGCTGGGCGAGTTCGCCCCCACCCGTACGTTCCGCGGCCACGCCGGTGACAAGGCGACGGCCCGCAAATAATCACGAGAGGAGTTGATACGACATGGCAACCCGTTCCAAGGAAAAGACGGCAGCCCGTCGCGCAAACGCTGACAAGCGTCCGCAGGCTCATGCCAAGTACGTCCGCATCTCCTCCCGCAAGGTGAAGATCGTGATCGATCTGATCCGCGGCAAGAGTGTGGATGAGGCCAAGGCTATCCTGACCTACACCCCCAAGGCAGCTGCTCCCGTTGTGCTGAAGGTGCTGAACAGCGCCGTGGCCAACGCGGTGAACAACCAGGAGCTGAATGCCAAGGACCTCTATGTTGCTGAAGTGTATGCCAACCCCGGCCCCACGCTGAAGCGCTTCGTTGCCCGCAGCAAGGGCAGCGCGTCCCCGATGCTCAAGCGCACCAGCCACATCTCTGTGGTGCTGGACCAGAAGGCCGAGTAAGGCGAAGGAGGATAAACATGGGTCAGAAAGTCAATCCCCATGGCGCACGCGTCGGCGTTGTCTTCGACTGGAGCAGCCGCTGGTACGCCGATAAGAAGGATTTCGCCAATAACCTGGTGGAAGACTACAAGCTTCGCAACATGCTCAAGGACATGCTGAAGAAGAAGTATGACGCCATCGGCATCAGCAAGATCGACATTGAGCGCACCGCTCAGACCGTGACGGTGAACATCTTCACCTCCAAGCCCGGCCTGATCATCGGACCCAAGGGCGCCAACATCGAGAAGCTGAAGCAGGATGTGGCCGCTTTCCTGGGCAAGAATGTGCACATCAACGTGATGGAGATCAAGTCTCCCGACGCGGATGCCCAGCTGGTGGCTGAGAACATCGCCCAGCAGCTGGAGAAGCGCATCGGCTTCCGCCGTGCCATGAAGCAGTCCATCCAGCGCGCGATGAAGCTGCCGAACGTGAAGGGTATCAAGACCGCGCTGAGCGGCCGTATCGGCGGTGCCGATATCGCCCGCAGCGAGCATTATCACGAGGGCTCCATTCCGCTGCAGACCCTGCGTGCCAACATCGACTATGGCTTCGCTGAAGCCAAGACCACCTATGGCCGTCTGGGTGTGAAGGTCTGGATCTACAAGGGCCAGATCCTGCCCAAGGCCAAGAAGGCCCCTGTGGCGAAGGAGGTTAAGTAACCTATGCTGATGCCGAAGAGAGTGAAGCGCCGCAAGGTGTTCCGCGGCCGCATGAAGGGCGAAGCCCATCGCGGCAATTTCCTGGCTTACGGTGATTACGGCCTGGTGGCCACCGAGCCCTGCTGGGTTACCAGCCAGCAGATCGAGGCTGCCCGTGTGGCCCTGACCCGTTACACCAAGCGTGGCGGCCAGGTCTGGATCAAGATTTTCCCCGACAAGCCCGTGACCGAGAAGCCGGCTGAGACCCGCATGGGTTCCGGCAAGGGCTCTCCCGAGTACTGGGTCGCCGTGGTCAAGCCCGGCCGCGTCCTGTTCGAGATCAAGGACGTGCCCGAGGACGCCGCCCGCGAGGCGCTGCGTCTGGCCGGCCACAAGCTGCCCCTGAAGACCAAGATCATTACGCGCGCCAACGTGGCGACGACTGAAGCGGGTGGTGAAGAGTAATGAAGGCCAATGAACTGAACGCTATGACCCCCGAACAGCTGACCGCCAAGGTCGATGAGCTGAAGAAGGAACTGTTCACCCTTCGTTTCCAGCTCGCTACCGGTCAGCTGCAGAACACCGTGCAGATCACCAATGTGAAGCGTGATATTGCCCGCGTGAAGACCGTTCTGCGTCAGAAGCAGGCGTAATGTACTTGAAAGGAGGCAGTCGCTTCAATGTCTGAAGTTAAGAATACCGAGCGCGGTCTGCGCAAGACCCGTATTGGCGTGGTCGTCAGCGACAAGATGGACAAGACCTGCGTCATCCAGATCAAGACCCGCGTTCGTCATCCCCTGTACGGCAAGATCATGAACCAGACCAGCAAGCTGAAGGTCCATGACGAGAACAATGAGTGCGGTGTAGGCGACACCATCCGCGTGATGGAGACCCGCCCGCTGAGCCATGACAAGCGCTGGCGCCTGGTCGAGATCATCGAGAAGGCCAAGTAAGCTGTCAAGAAGGAGGAAAACCCAATATGATTCAGCCGCAAACCCGGCTTAAGGTCGCCGACAACTCCGGCGCCAAGGAAATCATGTGCATCCGTGTGCTGGGCGGTTCTTTCCGTCGTGATGGCTCCATCGGTGATGTCATCGTGGCGAGCGTGAAGAGCGCTACTCCCGGCGGCACTGTGAAGAAGGGCGACGTGGTCAAGGCCGTCATCGTCCGTATGCGCAAGAATAAGCGCCGTCCCGACGGCAGCTACATCAAGTTTGATGACAACGCTGCCGTGATTATCAATGATGCGAAGCTGCCCCGCGGCACCCGCATCTTTGGACCTGTTGCCCGTGAGCTGCGCGAGAAGGACTTCATGAAGATCGTCTCCCTGGCTCCCGAAGTGCTGTAAGGAGGCAGAAACGATATGCATGTGAAGACGAACGACCAGGTCGTTGTCATCTCCGGCAAGGACAAGGGCAAGAAGGGCAAGATCACCGCTGCATTCCCCAAGCTCGGCCGTGTGACCGTGGAGGGTGTGAATGTGGTGACCAAGCACCAGAAGGCCCGCAATGCCATGCAGCCCGGCGGCATCGTCCACAAGGAGCTGCCCATCGACGCCAGCAACGTGATGCTGCTGTGCCCCAAGTGCGGCAAGGCCACCCGCGTTGCCCACAAGGTGAGCATGGTCGAGGAGAATGGCAAGCAGACCCGCAAGATGATCCGCACCTGCAAGAAGTGCAGCGCGGAAATTGACTGATAAAGGAGGAAACGCCAAATGGCTACTCGTATCCACGAAAAGTACCTGGCCGAGGCTGTTCCTGCTTTGCAGCAGAAGTTCGGCTACAAGAACCCCATGCAGGTTCCGAAGCTCAGCAAGATCGTGATCAACATGGGCCTGGGCGACTGCAAGGACAACGCCAAGGCTATGGAAATGGCCGTGAATGAACTCACCGCCATCGCCGGCCAGAAGCCCATGGTCACCAAGGCCAAGAAGTCCATCGCTAACTTCAAAGTCCGTGAAGGCCAGAACGTGGGTGCCAAGGTCACCCTGCGCGGCGCCCGGATGGAGGAGTTCATGGACAAGCTCGTCTCTGTTGCGCTGCCCCGCGTGCGCGACTTCCGCGGCGTGAGCGCCAAGGCCTTTGACGGCCGCGGCAACTACGCCCTGGGCATCCAGGAGCAGCTGCTCTTCCCCGAAATCGAGTATGACAAGGTGGAGAAGATCCGCGGTATGGAAATGATCTTCGTGACCACCGCCAATACCGATGAAGAGTGCAAAGAGCTGCTGTCCGCACTGGGTATGCCTTTCGAGAAGGCGTAATGTAAGGAGGAACGCAAAGTGGCAAAGTTGAGCATGAAACTCAAGCAGGCGAGGGAACCCAAGTTCTCCACTCGCGCGTACACCCGCTGCCGCCTGTGCGGCCGTCCGCACTCTGTGCTGCGCCGCTACGGTGTATGCCGTATCTGCTTCAGAGAGCTGGCCTATAAGGGCCAAATCCCCGGTGTCCGCAAGGCCAGCTGGTAAGCGGGGAGAAGAACGGAAGGAGGTTCCACCATGGTTGTGAATGATCCCATTGCCGATATGCTCACCCGCATCCGCAATGCCCAGGTCGCCCGTCATGATGATGTGGTGATGCCCGCCAGCAACACGAAGAAGGCGATCGCCAAGATCCTGCTGAACGAGGGCTATATCAAGGGCGTTGAGAATATCGACGACGGTTTGCAGGGTTCCATCAAGATCACCCTGAAGTATGTTAACGGCAAGCAGACGCCCGTCATCGCCGGTCTGAAGCGCATCAGCAAGCCCGGCCTGCGTGTGTATGCCCGTTATGAGGAGCTGCCCAAGGTTCTGGGCGGCCTGGGCATTGCCATCATCAGCACCAGCAAGGGTCTGATGACTGACAAGGAAGCCCGCAAGGCTCAGATCGGCGGCGAAGTGCTCGCCTACATCTGGTAACCGACACGCTTAGGAGGTGCGATTATGTCTCGTATCGGAAGACTTCCGATCACTGTCCCCGCGGGCGTGACGGTCACTGTGAGCGATGACAACACCGTAACGGTCAAGGGCCCCAAGGGCACCCTGACCCAGAAGGTGAATCCCATCATCACTGTGAAGCAGGAGGGCAACGTGGTTACCCTCGAGCGCCCCAATGATGTCAAGCAGAACAAGGCCTTCCACGGCCTGTATCGCGCGCTCATCCACAACATGGTCGTGGGTGTGAGCGAGGGCTTCAGCAAGAGCCTGGAGCTGGTGGGTACCGGCTATCGTGCCGAGGCTGACAAGCCTGCCGGCAAGAAGCTGACCCTGAATATCGGTTTCTCTCACCCTGTGATCTTTGACGCTCCCGAAGGCGTGAGCTTCGAGACCCCCAACCAGAACACCATTGTGGTCAAGGGTCCCGACAAGCAGGTCGTCGGCAATCTGGCCGCCGATATCCGTGCCGTCCGCAAGCCTGAACCCTACCTGGGCAAGGGCATCAAGTATGTGGATGAGCACATCCGCCGCAAGGAAGGCAAGACCGGTAAGAAGTAAGAGAGGGAGTGACTGCATATGTTCAAGAAGCGTGACCGTAATGAGATCCGCGTGATCCGTCATGCACGTGTACGCAAAAAGATCAGCGGCACTTCCGAAATGCCGCGTCTGAGCGTCTACCGCAGCAACAAGCACATCCAGGCCCAGATCATTGACGACACCAAGGGCGTGACCCTGGTGAGCGCCAGCACGCTGGATCCCCAGCTGAAGGGCCAGCTGGATGAGAGCACCAAGAAGGAAGCCGCCAAGCTGGTGGGCAAGCTCCTGGGCGAGCGCGCCAAGCAGGCCGGCATCGATACCGTGGTCTTCGACCGCGGCGGCTATGTGTACACGGGCCGTGTGGCAGAGGTTGCCGCAGGCGCCCGCGAGGCAGGCCTTGATTTCTAAGAGAGGAGGACAAGCATCATGCAACGCTACGAACAGGTAAGCGAATTCAAGGACAGAATGGTTGCGCTCAACCGCGTGTCCAAGACTGTGAAGGGCGGCCGTAATGCACGGTTCTCCGCTCTGGTGGTCGTTGGCGATGAGAAGGGCCGCGTTGGCTGCGGCATGGGCAAGGCTGTGGAAGTTCCCGAAGCCGTCCGCAAGGCGACGGAGGATGCCAAGAAGGCCCTTGTGACCGTGCCCATGAACGGCACCACCATCCCCCATGACGCGATCGGCTACTACTCCACCTGCAAGGTGGTCCTGCTCCCCGCTCCCGAAGGCACCGGCCTGATCGCCGGCGGCGCCGCCCGTGCTGTGCTGGAGATGGCCGGTGTGAAGGACGTGCGTACCAAGTCCTTCGGCACCAACAACCCCATCAACATGGCCAAGGCTACCCTGGCTGCGCTGGCTTCCCTGCGCAGTGCCGAGGAAGTCGCCAAGATGCGCGGCAAGACCGTGGAAGAGCTGCTGGGCTAAGGAGGAACAGAGTATGAAGCTGAATATTACGCTGGTTAAGTCTCCTGCCGGCAGCCTGCCCAAGCATCGCGCCACCGTGGCCGCGCTGGGCCTGCGCAAGGTGGGTCAGACCGTGACCCAGCCCGACAATGCCGCCATCCGCGGCCAGATCTTCGCCGTGAAGCACATGGTGAAGGTCGAAGAAGTGAACGAGTAAAGGAGGGAATCCCCGATGAAACTGCATGAGCTGCATCCCGCCGAAGGCTCCACCACCGCTGAAAAGCGTCTGGGCCGCGGCGTAGGTTCCGGCCTGGGCAAGACCTCCGGCAAGGGCCATAAGGGCGCCAAGGCTCGTTCCGGCGGCGGCAAGCGCCCCGGCTTTGAGGGCGGCCAGATGCCCCTGTATCGCCGCGTCCCCAAGAAGGGCTTCACCAACATTTTCGGTACGGATTATGCCGCCGTCAATGTCGAGCGTCTGGAGATCTTTGAGGACGGCGCCGTCGTTGATGTCGATGCTCTGAAGGCTGCCGGTATCGTCAAGAAGGAAATGGGCGGCGTGAAGATCATGGGCAACGGTGAGCTGACCAAGAAGCTGACTGTCAAGGCCGCCAAGTTCACCGCCTCCGCAAAAGAAAAGATCGAGGCACTCGGCGGGAAAGCCGAGGTGATCTGAGATGGTGGAGAACCTTCGTAAGATCTGGAAGACCGAAGAGATCCGTAAAAAGATCATCTACACCTTCCTCATGCTGCTGCTTTATCGCCTGGTGTCGGTCATTCCGGCACCCGGCATCGATAAGGCTGCGCTGAACAGCGCGACCGGCGCCTCTTCCCTGCCCCTGCTGGAGCTGGTGAACATGATGACCGGTAACGCCTTCTCCCAGATGACCATCATGGCCATGGGCATTACGCCCTACATCAACTCTTCCATTATTATGCAGCTGCTGACCATCGCCATCCCGGCCCTGGAGCGGATGCAGAATGATGAGAGCGGCCAGGGTCGTGAGAAGATCGCCCGTATCACCCGCTATGTGACCGTGGGTCTGGCTGCACTGCAGGCCATCGGTCTGGTGGCTGGTCTGGGCTACATCAAGTCCGGCGCCCTGAACTACATCCTGGTGGGCCTGAGCATGGCCGGCGGCACCGCCTTCGCCATGTGGCAGGGTGAACGCATCACCGAGAAGGGCCTGGGCAACGGCATTTCCCTGCTGATCTTTGTGGGTATCATCAGCAACCTGTTCAACGGCGTGGTCAGCGGCTTCACCTCCGCCACCACCACCTCCGGCTTCGTCAACACCCTGATCATCCTGGCCCTGGCCATCATCCTGACCATGTGTGTGACCTATGTGGAGCTGGGCGAGCGCCGCATCCCCCTGATGATCTCCAAGCAGACCCGTGGTCGCCGCGTGTACGGCGGTCAGAACACCCGCATGACCCTGAAGGTCGTGAGCGTGGGCGTTCTGCCCCTGATCTTCGCCTACAGCTTCATGGCGTTCCCCGGAACGATCGTGGCCCTGTGCGACAGCGACTACTCCTCCGGCTTCGCCCAGTGGTGGCAGGCCAACATGAGCAGCGGCAGCACCCTGTATATCCTGATCACTGCCCTGCTGATCATCGCCTTCACCTTCTTCTACAGCAGCATCAGCTTCGACCCCAAGAAGCAGGCTGAGCAGCTGCAGATGCAGGGCGCAACCATCCCCGGCCAGCGTGGCAAGAACACGTATCAGTATCTGAAGAACACCGTGAACCGTCTGAACCTGTTCGCGGCCCTGTATCTGGCGATCCTGAGCGCGATCCCCTCCCTGCTGACCCGCAGCCTGAACCAGTCCGTTCCCTTCGCTGCTTCCTCCATTCTGATCGCCGTGTCCGTGGCCCTCGAGACCATCCGCGCGGTCCAGGGTGATATGAGCATCCGCGGCGTGGACATGGATGTGGAAAAGGGCGGCTTCATGTAAGACCCTGAGCGCCATGCACCGGGCCGGGAACGGTTCGGTGCATGGACTTTACGTCCAAACGGGATTTTGAATGATTGAAAGGAGTCACAGAATGAACATCATCTTTCTGGGACCTCCAGGTGCGGGCAAGGGAACCCAGGCCCAGCGCATCTGCGCCGCGCTGAACATTCCCCAGATATCCACGGGCGATATCCTGCGCCGTGCCATCAAGGAGCAGACACCCACCGGGATCAAGGCAAAATCCTTCATCGATGCCGGACAGCTGGTTCCTGACGAAGTGATCATCGACATTGTGCGGGATCGCCTGGCCCAGGACGACGCGAAGAACGGCTACATTCTGGACGGCTTCCCCCGTACGGTCCCCCAGGCCGAGGCGCTGGAGGGCATTGCCAAGATGGACGCGGTGATCGAGCTGAGCGTGCCGGATGAGCATATCATCAACCGCCTGAGCGGCCGCCGCGTGTGCCTGAAGTGCGGTGCCACCTACCACGTGTCCATGCTGAAGGATAAGACCAACTGCGCCAACTGCGGCGACAAGCTGGTCCAGCGTGCGGATGACAACGCCGAAACGGTGCTGAGCCGCCTGAATGTATATCACGAACAGACTGCTCCGCTGGTGGACTTCTACCAGAAGAAGGGCCTGCTCCGGACGATCGACGGTGCGCAGGACATGGATGTGATCTTCCACTCCATCCTGAAGACCCTGGGAGTTAATGAATGATTAGCTTAAAGAATCCTGATCAGATCGCGAAGATGCGCGTGTCCGGAGCGCTCCTCTATGAGGTGCTGCAGAAGGTCAAGGCTGCCGTGAAGCCGGGGGTCACCACCGCCGCGCTGGACGTGTATGCCGAGCAGCTGATCCGCAAAAACCACGCTGTCCCCTCTTTCCTTGGGTATGAAGGCTTCCCCGCTTCCATCTGCGCGTCCGTGGACGACAAGGTGGTGCACGGGATCCCCTCCGACAAGGAAGTGCTGAAGGAAGGCCAGATCCTCTCGATCGACTGCGGTCTGATCCTGGATGGCTGGCAGGCCGACAGCGCGCTGACGGTGGGCGTGGGCGAGATCAGCGACGAAGCGCAGCGGCTGATCGATCTGACCGAGCGCTGCTTCTTTGAGGAAGCGCGTCAGGCCCGGGTGGGCAACCGCCTGGGAGATGTGGGCCATGCCTGCCAGACCCTGGCGGAGAGTCAGGGCTGCGGTGTGATCCGCGACCTGACCGGTCATGGCATCGGACGCGAGATGCACGAGGACCCGGCAGTGTACAACTTCGGTTTGCCCGGACGCGGCCTGCGGCTGCGCAAGGGCATGGTGATCGCCATCGAGCCCATGATTTCCGCGGGCGACTGGCGCATTACCACCGGAGATGACGGCTGGACCGTGCGGACCCGCGACCACAGCCTCTGCTCGCATTATGAACATACCCTGGCCATCGGGGAAGGACTGCCGGAGCTGCTGACTTACCCGGACTTTGTCTGGGAGGAGGAAGCGTAATGGATCGCCTCTCCATGGAGGCCGGCCGGGCGGTACGCTCCACACAGGGGCGGGACGCCGGCAGGTATTTCATCATCCTGCAGGTGCTGGATGACCAGTTTGTGATGATGGCCGACGGCCTGACCCGCAAGCTGGACCATCCGAAGAAGAAAAAGATCAAACATCTGAAACCGAAGCCTGTGCTGATGGGTGAGCTGGAGACGCTGCGGGAACGCAATCAGCTTCAGGATGCCACCATCCGCAAGTTCCTGAATGACAACGGGCTCGGCCTGGAACAGTCGCTGTGCCCCAAGGAAGAAGAGGCCGCAGATGCTGAGGAGCTGCCGTTCTGAACGGCGGACCCAGTACAAGGAGGACGAATCACTTGTCCAAGGACGATGTCATTGAAATGGAAGGCAAGGTCGTTGAGGCCCTGCCCAACGCCATGTTCCGTGTGGAGCTGCCCAACGGACACCAGATTATGGCTCATATCTCCGGCAAGATGCGTCAGAACTTCATCCGCATCTATCCCGGTGATAAGGTAACCATCGAGCTTTCGCCCTATGATCTGACCCGCGGCCGGATCACCTGGCGCAGCAAGAACTGAGCAAACGATCCCTGAGGTCCGCAAGGGCCTGTTGAACAGTGAACCCAAAGGCACCGCGCTTCGCGGAGCCGGGCGACAAGAAGGAGGAGACCATCATGAAAGTGAGGCCGTCTGTCAAGCCGATCTGCGAGAAGTGCAAGATCATCAAGCGCAAGGGCAAGGTCATGGTCATCTGCGAGAATCCCAAGCATAAGCAGAAGCAGGGCTGATTTCCCTACGCATACAAAACCGCCTCCCGGGAGTTGATTCCGGGGGCGGTTTTTGAGTACCGACCTCATCTGCCTCGCGTACGCTCGGCACCTTCCCCTAAAGGGGAAGGTCAAGTTACCAAACCAGAAGATTCCCCTGAAAGGGGGGAAAGCTTTCAGCGAAGCTTACGGAGAGGTTATGAAGCTGAATTGGCGATGAGCGTAACAAAGCCGCTGCGCACCTCATCATTGGGGAAATCCAGGGTATAGACGCGGTCATTGCGGTCGTAGCTTTTGATCGTGAGATACCCGCTTTGATAGAGCATGGCGAGCGGATCCTCGGCATCGGCCTTGTAGTCCTGGAAATCCTGGGCCTGATACTCCTGGGCGGTAAGGTGGGCCATGTTGATATTGTGCCCCTCGATCAATTTGGCCAGGTAGGTCGGTGTGCCGGAGCGATACCAGTAGTTTTCAATTTCCGTGGCGTTGAAGGCGTTGATGATGCTGAAGGGATTGTAAATATCCAGCATGCCGGAGCTGAAGTGATAGCCGTCATACTGCTTTTTCAGTGCGGCCTTCATTTCATCCGTTGTGCATTCCAGGTGGGCTGCCATGGCTGCGATCGGTTCGGCAAACACGGTGTGCAGTTCCTGCTCGGTGATGCCGCAGAGCGCGTCATAATGGCGGTTCATGCTGATATCATTCGGTTGGTTGAGACCGGAGAAAACCGTGATCTGGGAAAACTTGGTGACGCCGGTAAGCAGCACAAAGCGGAGTACATCATCAGCGGCCTTGAAGGTGCCGTAAAACCCACGCAGAATATTCCGGTTCGTGATCTCCTGCGCCTCTCCCAGAACATCCAGCAAAGGCTTGTCGTATTCATCGATCAGCACGACGGCTTTTTTGCCGGTTTGGCGGCAGGCCTGCTCAAGCACATACTGGAAACGGTCCCCCAGCTCGATCAGGGCCGGGTTGCTGCCGTAAATCTGTTCCCATTTGTTCAGACAGGCAAGGATCTTATGGGTAAGCCCGTTTGGATCGGCATAGTTGCCATTGGCGAAATCAATGCGGAAAACCGGATATGCATCCCAGTCGTTTTCAAGGTCCTCCAGCTTCAGTCCCCGGAACAGATCCCTGCGTCCTTCAAAATAAGCCTCCAGGGTACTGAGCAGCAGCGATTTACCGAAGCGGCGTGGACGCGAAAGAAAGCACACATGCTCCTGTGCAAGATCGTAGACGAGATCGGTTTTGTCGATATAAACATACTTGCCCTCGCGGATCGTGGGAAAGCTTTGTATGCCGATGGGATAACGCATGACCACACCTCCTCTCGTTGATTTTATCATATTTCAACAGCTAATTCAAGGCGCCCTCGAAAAAGCTGTCAGCGCAGCTGACTGAGGGAGTCCTTCACCCAATCATCACAGATCCCCCTTGCAATTGCCCCCGAAGTCGTTTATCATACCGCTGTGAGGTGTACTATGAAAAAGGTGTTTTTTTGTACGCTGCTGGTGGTGCTGACGCTGGCGGTGGGCACGGCGGGAGCGGCGACGCTTTCGATGTATGTGCAGCCGGCGGAGGACGATCCGGCGGTGATGAGCGACACGGCGGTGTATGTCTATTGGTCAAGCAGCCGTGCCTGCACGCTGTTTCTGCCGGCCGGAATGGATGCAAGCCGGCTGCGGGTGGTGTTTGACAAACAGGAGACCATCACCGTGGATGGCACCACGCTGCGCAGCGGCGAGGAGACGGCGCTGTTCGGTATGCTGATCGGGCAGACGGTGAAGCTGAGCTATGGCAGCACCACGGTCAACCTGAAGGTGATGCAGTCCGCCAACCTGAATGCCCTGTACCTGACCACGGAGAGCGGTAATCTGACCTATGTGGAGAAGAAGAAGGGCAACAAGGAAGCCGGGGGTATGGCGGTGCTTTCTCCGGAGGGAGAGGTCACCCAGATGGGAGAGATGGAGTTCATCCGCACCCATGGCAACGGGACACTGGACTACAAGAAGAAATCCTACGACATCAAGCTGAGCCAAAAGACGGATCTGCTGGGCATGGGCAAGGCCAAGCGGTGGATCCTGCTGGCCAACAATATCGACAACTCGCTGCTGCGGAACAAGATCGCGTATGACATGCAGCTGGAGACCGGCATGACCTACGGTATCCATTCCACCTTTGTGGACCTGTATATCAATCACCAGTACCGGGGCAATTATCTGGTGACGGAGAAGATGGAGATCGGCGAGAACCGCATCGACATCGATGATCTGGAAAAAGCCACCGAGGCGCTGAACGATCAGCCCCTGAGCAGCTATACGAGGGTGGGCATCCTGCACTCCTATCAGGCAAACAGCAGCAAGGCCTACCAGATCCCCAACGATCCGGAGGATGTCACCGGCGGCTACCTGCTGGAGTTCGAGCTGACCTACCGCTACATTCGGGTGGAGAGCGGGGTGGTGACCAAACAGGGCCAGCCGGTGGTGATCAAATCCCCCAAGTACGCCAGCGAGGCGCAGGTGGCCTACATCCGCGAGCTGCTCCAGAATGTGGAGGATGCGCTGTTCAGCAAGGACGGCATCAACCCCAATACGGGCAAGCACTACTACGAGTACGTTGACAAGATCTCCATGGTGATGCTCTTCACCCTGGAGGAGGTCATGAAGAACTACGACGCCAACCGCTCCAGCCTGTATTTCTACAAGCCCTCGGACGATGAGAGCACCCTGCTGTATGCCGCTTCAGGCTGGGATTTTGACCAGAGCCTGGACAACGCGGGCTATGTAGGCCCTCAGGTGACCACGGTGATGTCCTCCAGTACCCGCTACCACTGGTTCCCCAAGGCGTACAAGATCCAGGACTTCTACGAGTCCGTTTGCGAGACCTATCAGACGGTGTTCCGTCCTTGCCTGGACATCCTGCTGGGCGAGCGGGAAAAGGGCACGTATCTGCAATCCCTGGAGGACTACCGGCAGCTGCTGTCCGCCTCCGCCGCCATGAACTACGACCGCTGGGGCTATTGCCAGACATCGCCGCATACCCGCGTGGGCAAGAACTTCGACGCGGCGGTGACCTATCTGGAGACCTTCATCACCAAGCGCAGGAACTGGCTGAATGAGTTCTGGGCGGTGGAGTAAGCGCACGGTCAGGTGCCGCCAATTTTCCCCGGAAATTGACAAGCCCGCCTTCCTTGATTATAATGGAAAAACGTGCGGGAGGTGAGGGCATGAGTCATCGGATCGGCCGGTTGCTGCTGAAGCTGTTGGGCGTGGCCTCCGCGGTCGTGCTGGCGGCATTCTTTTATGTGGCCGTGGTGATGGGTCAGCCCCAGGACACCGGGGAAAGCACCCTGCAGGAGCAGCCGCTGTTGTCTGAGCAGCCCATGACGGTCCTCTCCGAATTGAGCCAATTGGAGAGCCTGGTCCGGGATTTCCCCGTGGCCGTGCTGCTTTCCACCGGCTCCGGCGGACTGACCCTGGAATACGCCGCCGCCTACAGCACGCCCTTTGAGGACGGTTACGGCCGGATCACCCGCCTGATCTATCGCGCGGACAACGACCTGACGGTGCAGGTGGACAGCATCTACCCCGCCCGGGCCCTGAGCCTCATCGAAGGCACCGGCTACACCCTGTCCGGCACCACCGGGCATACCATCGCCGGCATGAAGACCGTGCGCATGGAAAACGGCACCTCTATCCGCCTGCACGGCCAGACCTCCGAGGGCCTGTACGTCATCACCCTGCCCAAGGAAGCCGACGGCAGCATTGCGTCTTTGGTCCGGTCTCTGCAGCTGATGAAGCTGGAATGACCTCATCTGCCCTTCGAACAACCCCTTGGGTGGCGACCTCATCTGCCCTTCGAACGAAACCCCTTGGGTACCGACCTCATCCGCCTCGCAAGCTCGGCACCTTCCCCTAAAGGGGAAGGGCGGCTGAGGCCGCGGGAACCTCTCTGTCGCTGCGGCGACATCTCCCCTTTCAGGGGAGACTAAAGGGAGAAAGAGCGTCTGTGACCCTTCCCCTTTAGGGGAAGGTGCCGAAGGCGGATGAGGTCGGTTCCCAACGCCTTGCAAAAGAGTGCATGCCGCGAAACCCCTATCCAACGGAGGTATATCATTATGGCCTTGAAAGAAAAAGCCCTGAAGCGGCTGACCGAGAAGCTGAACGCTGCCGGGGTCGTGTGGGGAGTGTACGGTGATTTTGTCCGCGCCCAGCGGGGAGAGGATGTGGCCTGGCATGGCTTTGAGCTGATGACCGGGCCCGATCAGCTGGCCGCGGCGGATAAGGTGCTGACCCGGCTGGGTATGCGCCACGAGGAAGCGGGCGGCATAGCCTATCACTTTGACGGGGCGGATGTGCTGCTGACGGTCAGCGACACCTTTACCGCCGCCGATCTGGACGGGACCATAACGGTGCTGGGCGTGGCCGTGCCTGTGCTGCGCGGCACCGGGGAGGAAAAAGCATGAGCAGACTGGGAGACCTGATCCGCACTGAGCGCCTGCGCCAGAAGCTGACGCCCAAGCAGGTGGCGCGCAAGTGCGGCGTGAGTGAAAGCTACCTGCTGGCGGTGGAGGCCGGTACCCGCATCATCGCGGATGACCAGGCCCGCCGCATCCTGAAGACCATCGGCTTGCGGGAGCAGACCGAGGCCGACTTCACGCTGGATGACATCGCCGCCACCGTGGACCTGGTGCAGGTGGCCCCGCAGATGAACGAGGCCGCCCAGCGCGCCCGCCGCAAGCCTGAGCCCAAAGCGGAGCCGGAGGCCGTACGCGTGGCGTCCACCGATCCGGAGGCCGACAAGAAGGACGAGGGCGTGGCCGGCAGCATCTGGCTGGATGCCCTGCAGAGCGTGCTGAAGCGCGTGCCCGTGATGAACGCCGTGATGAAGCCCGTGGATTACCGCCTGGTGCCCATCATCAACAACCGCATCGAGGGCGCGAACCCGGACAAGGTGTTCTACTACCTGGCGCCGGACGACAGCATGCGGGGCTTCCGCATCCACTCCGGCGACATCGCCCTGGTGGTGCCCGCCCAGAGCCCCATCGACGGCGCGGTGATGCTGGTGGAGTACAACAGCCACCGCTACCTGCGCAAGGTGAAGCGCCTGGAGGGCATGAACGTGCTGCTGCAGTCCTACGACCGCGAGTACGACGCCGAGACCGCGTCCCTGAG
>R05__coassemble_452_pt1 | contig 19596 bp, 22 predicted proteins | sample R05__metabat2_low_PE_043 | metagenome-assembled genome bin R05 | reverse complement strand
GTGCAGCGCAATGAGATCGAGCGTGGTCAGGTTCTGGCCAAGCCCGGCACCATTCATCCCCACACCCACTGCATCGGCCAGGTGTACGTGCTGACCAAGGAAGAGGGCGGCCGTCATACCCCCTTCTTCAATGGCTATCGTCCTCAGTTCTATTTCCGCACCACCGACGTGACCGGCAACATCAAGCTGCCCGACGGCGTGGAAATGGTGATGCCCGGCGATAACATCGACATGGAGATCACCCTGATCACCCCCATCGCTATGGAGCAGGGCCTGCGCTTCGCTATCCGTGAGGGTGGCCGTACGGTCGGTTCCGGCGTTGTGGCCAAGGTCATCGAATAATCACTGCAATGACCTCTCCCATGGAACACCCATGGGAGAGGGGATCCGCCGGTGATTGTGCGAATGGATCTGGCGGAAACAACACATAAGGCTGGAGGTGTCCAAAGTGGCAAATGCCGCCCGCACAAAGGTTTGCCTTGCCTGCACGGAGTGCAAGCAGCGCAACTATAACAACATGAAGAACAAGAAGAACACCCCTGATCGTATTGAACTGAAGAAGTATTGCCCCTTCTGCCGTAAGCATACAGTTCATCGCGAGACCAAGTGATCCTGACGAACGTGGAGGTGACAACCAATGGCTGAGGAGAAGAAGGTCGCTGACCAGAAGAAGGCTGAGAAGACCGAACCCTCCAAGGGGACCAAGTTTGTCGAATGGTGCAAAAAGCTTCCCGCAAGGATCGCGAAGCCCTTCAAGAACATGTGGTACGAGATGCGCAAGGTGACCTGGCCGACGAAGCGTCGCTGGCTGGTCAGCTCTGCCATCGTGCTGGTGTTCATGCTGGTGATGGCTGTCGTTATCGGTCTGTTCGACATGGGTTCTTCCGCACTGGTTACCATGCTGGGTAATATCAACGGTTAATTCGGGAAAAGGGTCGGCACTTTTGCCGGCCCTCCTCCCGGTACAGAGGATCGACCGGCTGTATCCGTAATCGAAACGAAACTGAGGAGTTCGACATGAGCAACAACAATGACCAGGAATCCCTGGTGCCGAAGGAAGCAGAGAATAAGCTTTGCTGGTATGTGCTCCACACCTATTCAGGCTATGAGAACAAGGTCATGGACACCCTGAAGAAGTCTGTGGAAAACAGCGAAAAGATGCAGAAGCTCATTTTCGAGATCGTGGTGCCTGAGGAAGAGGTCACCGAGATCAAGAAGGGCAAGCGGGTCAAGAGCAAGCGCAAGGTGTATCCCGGCTATGTGATGATTCACATGATCTGGACCACTGAGAGCTGGTATCTGGTGCGTAACACCCGTGGTGTTACCGGCTTCGTGGGCCCTGAAAGCAAGCCTGTTGCGCTGTCCGATGATGAGGTGGAGCGGATGCTGAACCCCGTCCCGGAGGACGTGAAGACAGATATTGCCATTGGTCAGGAAGTGCGCGTGCTCTCCGGCAGCTTCGAGAACTTCACGGTGACCGTGGAGGACATCGACGCGATGATGGGTACGGTGAAGGTGCAGATCCCGATCCTGGGCCGTGTACAGACGATCGAGCTCCCCATCGAGGATGTGGAGAAGGTCGAGGAGTAACGGTCTTAATCAAGGTGATTCCGCGTATGGTGACATACGTGTTTCGCTCAGCTCCGCAAGGGGATGGAACGTGGGAGGAAGCCAAGGCTTCCGCATAACCACATTTTTTAGGAGGTGCCATTACCATGGCCAAGAAAGTTACCGCTTACATCAAGCTGCAGGTTCCGGCTGCCAAGGCCAATCCTGCTCCGCCTATCGGTCCTGCCCTGGGCCAGCATGGCGTGAATATCCCCGGTTTCTGCAAGGAATTCAACGAGCGCACCAAGAACGACGCGGGCCTGATCATCCCCGTGGTCATCACCGTGTACTCTGACCGTACCTTCACCTTCATCACCAAGACGCCTCCGGTTCCGGTGCTGATCAAGAAGGCTCTGAACCTGGAAACCGCCAGCGCTCGTCCCAACAAGGACAAGGTTGGCCAGCTCTCCAAGGAGCAGCTCCGCAAGATCGCCGAGCAGAAGATGCCTGACCTGAATGCTGCCAGCATCGAGGCTGCCATGAGCATGGTGGCCGGCACCGCCCGCAGCATGGGTGTTACTGTCGAGCAGTAAGCACTGTAGAATTTGTGGGAGGACATAGCGCCGTTAATACCACAAGGAGGAAAAAGAAATGTTTCATGGTAAGAAGTATACCGACAGCGTAAAGCTGATCGATCATGTGAAGCAGTACGATCCCGACGAGGCCGTTGGTCTGGTTGTGCAGACCGGCAAGGCCAAGTTCGATGAGACGGTTGAAATCTCCATCCGTCTGGGCGTTGATCCCCGCCATGCTGACCAGCAGGTCCGCGGCGCCGTGGTTCTGCCCCATGGTACCGGCCGCACCATCCGTGTGCTGGTCATCACCAAGGGCGAGAAGGCCAAGGAAGCCCTGGCTGCCGGTGCTGACTACGTTGGCGCTGAGGATATGATCGCCAAGATCCAGCAGGAGAACTGGTTCGATTTTGATGTCTGCGTAGCCACCCCTGATATGATGGGTCTGGTTGGCCGCATCGGTCGTGTGCTGGGCCCGAAGGGCTTGATGCCTAACCCCAAGTCCGGCACTGTGACCATGGACGTCACCAAGGCCGTGAAGGAAATTAAAGCCGGTAAAGTGGAGTATCGTCTGGACAAGAACGCCATCGTCCACTGCCCCATTGGCAAGGTTTCCTTCGGTGCTGAGAAGCTGAATGAGAACCTGAACACGCTGATGGACGCCATCAACAAGGCCAAGCCTGCCGCTGCCAAGGGCACCTATGTGAAGAGCATTTACCTGAGCAGCACCATGGGTCCCTCCGTGCGTGTGAATCCTCTGAAGTTCTGATTGCACATCAGTTGAAGAAACGGCTTCGGGAAACCGGAGCTGTTTCTTTTGTGTTTTGGCAAAACATAAGAAAAACAAGGCTGAAATACGAACTTTTGCTTTACAAAGAGAAAAAAGTTTCGTATAATAGCTTCAATCTGTGAATACAGAGGCGAAAGGGGCAAAGGCTTTGTCCATGACACGGGAAGAAATGCTGAACAAGCTTTTGCAGAGCTACGCTAGCAGCTATGATATCGAGGAAGCACTGGATGTGCCTGAGATGCCCATGCTGGCAGCCAGAGCACATTTTCATGTGGAAGAATCCCAGTACATGCTGGTGAAAAGTGCCGTCATGTATGAGACCCACAGTGATGAATATGTGTGGTTCTATTCGGTGCCTCACTTGACGGATCAGCTGTGTGAGCAGTGCATCCGGTATGCCTGGGACCAGGGGCTTCCGCTGGCCAAGCATGACGGCAAGCAGATGGTGACCCGCATTGCGGCGATCTTTATCTGCGACAGCATGGATGAGGCTGCTCAGAAGCGCATTGAAAAGTGCGCACTTTACAAAAGTTTTCAATTTTCGCTGAAGGGCTGGGCAGAATGCCACGCCGTGGCCGCGGATCTGGGGAAGGAATCCGCGGTGTCGAACCGCTTCGGCAGGGAGACAGCGAAACATTTGAAAAACCTCATGCTTCCTCCTCAACGGAGGGGAGGAAATCGCTTGATCGGCTTCCTGACCGGAAGACGATGAAGCAAGGAGAAAGGAGAAAACTCTATGAACGGTTTGCTGCTGGTTGTGATCGGCATTGCTGTGCTGATCTGCGGCTACATCTTCTATGGCCGTTGGCTGTGCAAGCAGTGGGGTGTCGGTGAGAACGACCAGCCCACGCCCGCCCATACCATGGAAGACGGTGTTGACTATGTTCCCGCGAAGGCTCCCGTGCTGATGGGCCATCATTTCTCTTCCATCGCCGGTGCCGGCCCCATCACGGGCCCCATCTCCGCTGCTGCTTTCGGCTGGCTGCCTTGCATGCTGTGGATCCTGGTCGGCGGTATCTTCTTCGGTGGCGTGCATGACTTCGGCGCTCTGTTTGCTTCCGTTCGTCACGGCGGCAAGTCCATCGGCGAAATCATCTCCATCAACATGAGCAAGCGTGCAAAGCGCCTGTTTATCATCTTTGCTTACCTGACCCTGATCCTGGTCGTGGCTGCTTTCGCCTCCATCGTGGCGAACACCTTCGGCGCTACCTTTACTGAGGGCGTGCTGGATGTGGCTGCTTCCGCTACCAACGCTTCTGTGGCCATGGTCTCCATCCTGTTCATCGTGATCGCCATCGCTTTCGGCTTCCTGGTGTATCGCCGGAATGCTCCCATGCTGGTGGCTACCATTGCCGGTGTCGTTGCCATCGTCATCTGCATGGTGATCGGCATGAACTGGCATCCTCTGTACTTCAGCACCAACACCTGGATGTGGATCGTTGGCCTGTATATCACCATCGCTTCCATCACTCCTGTGTGGATCCTGCTGCAGCCCCGTGACTACCTGAGCTCCTTCCTGCTCTATGCCATGCTGGCGCTGGCCCTGTTCGGCATCGTGGTGGCTCATCCCAACATGACCACGGCTGAGGGTGTAGGCCTGCAGGCCTTCGGCGGCTGGGCTCCCAATGGCAGCCCCGTGTTCCCCGTGCTGTTTACCACCATTGCCTGCGGCGCTATTTCCGGCTTCCACAGCCTGGTGTCTTCCGGTACCACTTCCAAGCAGCTGGATAAGGAAAAGGATGCCAAGCCCATCGCTTACGGCGGCATGCTGCTGGAGTGCGTGCTGGCTCTGATGACCCTGGTGGCCATCGCCTATGCCCGTCAGCTGGGCAACCTGTCCGGTGCCACCGCTATCTTCGCCGGCGGTATCGCGGGCATGGCTTCCTCCATCGCCGGCGGCCAGGGCAGCAGCATGTACACCGTGCTGTACACCCTGCTGGTGCTGACCTATTCCGCTTTCTGCCTGACCTCTCTGGACACCGCCACCCGTCTGGCCCGCTTCATGTTCCAGGAGTTCTGGCTGGATTCCGAGAAGGGTGAGACCGCCAAGACCGTGACCGGCTACAAGAAGGTGCTGACCAATCCTCTGGTGGCTACCCTGATCACCGTGTTCCTGGGCATCATGCTGGGCCTGAATGGCTATGCCAAGATCTGGGCTCTGTTCGGATCCGCCAACCAGCTGCTGGCTGCTTTGGGCCTGCTGGCTGTGGCTACCTGGCTGGGCAACATCGGCAAGAACAACAAGATGTTCCTGTTCCCCATGGCCTTCATGCTGGTGGTTACCATCTCCTCCCTGTGCATCAACACCGTGAAGCAGTTCAATGCCATTGCTGCCGGCGGCGCTGATTGGGGCCCCTGGGCTCAGGCCATCATCGGCATCCTGCTCGTGGTGCTGGCTGTGGTTCTGGCCATCGAGGGTGTGCAGACTATCATGAAGCCCAAGACCAAGAAGGCTTAATTCACGGAATCCCTTCCCAAGAGAATCAGGGCACTCGCAGTGAGTGCCCTTTCTCTTATCCTGAAGGTGGAGGAACGATATGCTTCGTAAGATACAACACTGCATGACGAAAAATGCCGCACCGGCGGAAGTGGTGCAGCGCAGCAAGGCTCCGGAAGCTTTGACGATGCTCAACAATGTAACGGTGACGGAAAAGGAGATCATCTTCCCCAGCAATTTCAAGCGGATGTATATTCCCTTTGAGGAGATCGTATGGGCGTATCGTCAGGTTGCGGAAAGTCGGGTCACCCTGGGCTGCTGCGGCGGCGTAATCGAGGAGTTCCGGGTGATTGTGCGCAACGCGGAGGGACAGACAGCAATGATCACCTATGACCGGGAGGACAATGCCAGGCAGCTGCTGGAGATGATCCGGGAGCGGTGTCCCGGCGCGGCCATCGGCTTCACCAAGGAGAACAAGGCACGCTTCGGTGTGCAATAAAAAGGAGCTTACGCGGCTCCTTTTTTGGTGGGCATCGGGATCTGTGCGAAGATGACGGCGACGAAGATCAGCAGACAGCCCAGCAGCTCCCGTGTGCTCAGGTGCTGACCGAGGATGAGCCAGCCGCCAAGCACGGAGAAGACGGATTCAAAGCTCATCAGCAGGGAAGCGACGGTGGGGTGCACGCCCTGCTGGCCGACGCACTGCAGGGTATAGCCGATGGCACTGGAGAAGAGACCGGCATAAAGCAGTGCGCTCCAGGCCTCCCAGGTGGACATCCGGGGCAGCCAGTCCTGAAAGCCGACCATGGAATGCTGCATATCGGACCAGAACATGGGTACGGAGGTGATCAGTGCCGCGACAATGATCTGGACCAGGTTCAGTCGGACGGCGTCCACCTCATACATGTAGTGATCCACCACCAGGATGTGCAGGGCACAGGCCAGCGCGCCGCCCAGAATGATGAGGTCAGAGGTCTGGAAGGAGATGGAACCATTCATGCAGAGCAGATACAGGCCGAAGACCGTGATGAGCACCGCCAGCCAGACGTTCCAGCCGCAGCGGCGCTTCAGGAAGATACCCAGCACCGGCACCAGGATGATGTAGCAGGCGGTGAGGAAGCCGGCCTTTCCGGTTGCCGTGCCCATGTACAGGCCCAGCTGCTGACAGATGGAGGTCATGGCCAGGCAAAGTCCGCACAGCAGGCCGGCCTTCATCAGCGTTTTCCATTGAGCTTTGGTTTGAGGGCGGTTGTGGGTGAGCCCGGCGCGATCCAGCAGCTTGATGGCGGGAAGCAGCGCGATGGCGGCGATGACGGAACGCACACAGGCAAAGGTGAACGGTCCGGTGGCATTGCCGCCGGTGGTCTGAAACACGAAGGCGATACCCCAGATAAACGCGGTGAGCAGCAGGATCAACGGATTGCGGATGGATTTCATAAGGCCCTCCGGGATCGGTGACTTTGATATGAAAAAACCGCAGCACAGCTGCGGTGAGTGGGGTTAAATGGGCTCGAACCATCGACCTTCACGATGTCAACGTGACGCTCTAACCAACTGAGCTATAACCCCTCAGGTCAACGCAAAGGAGTATATCATAGGTTGGCCTAAAAATCAAGCCTTTTTTGAAATTTCGGGCAGGAAAAGCTTGAAGGGGAAGAAAGGTTGTGCTATACTGAATCTCACTGGCAAAAGCCAAGGATCGAATGAGGAGGAGAAGTCCTGTGAAAAAGTTCCTGGATGAATTCAAAGCGTTTGCTCTGCGCGGCAATGTGATGGACATGGCCATCGGTGTTATCATTGGTAGTGCCTTCACGGCCATCGTGACCGCCCTGACCACTGACTTCATCAACCCGCTGCTGAACTTCGTGCTGAGCGCGGATCATACGGCCGGCAACCTGGGCGATACCGGTGTGGCCTGGACCGCCGGCGGTGCCGTCAGTGCCTTCCTGACGGTGGTCGTCAATTTCTTTATCACCGCGTTTGTGCTGTTCTGCCTGCTGAAGGTGGTCAACAAGCTGATGACGCTGGGCAAGAAGCCCGAAGCGCCTGCCGCTCCCACCACCAAGGAGTGCCCCTACTGCAAGAGCGAGATCCCGCTGCTGGCTACCAAGTGCAAGTTCTGCGCTTCCGAGCAGCCCAAGAAGTAAGATCTTATCCCAACAAAAAAACGCCGCACATACGGCGTTTTTTTGTTGGATTGGATCAGAGTCCCAGTTTGGGGGCACAGGCATCCATATCCAGGGTGGCGAAATAGTCCTGGGGCGTCTCGGCACGGCGGATCATGCGGAAGCCGCCGTCGCACTGATACAGGATCTCGGCGCTGCGCAGGCGGCCGTTGTAGTTGTAGCCCATGGCATAGCCGTGCGCGCCGGAGTCGTGGATGACCACGATGTCGCCCTCATCGATCCGGGGCAGGCTGCGATAGATGGCGAACTTGTCGTTGTTCTCGCACAGGCAGCCGGTCACATAGTAGAAGTGATCGCAGGGCCAATCCGCCTTGCCGCAAACGGTGATGTGATGATAGGCGCCGTACATGGCGGGGCGCATCAGATTGGCGGCACAGGCGTCCAGACCGATGTAGTGGCGATAGGTGTCCTTGTGGTGGGTGGCATGGGTCACCAGCCAGCCGTTGGGGCCGGTCATCCAGCGGCCCAGCTCGGTCTTGATGGCCACGCCGCCCTCCGGGAAGATCTCCTCATAGACCTTGCGGACGCCTTCGCCCACTGCGGCGATATCCGTCTTCTCCTGATCGGGGCGATAGGGGATGCCCACGCCGCCGCTCAGGTTGATGAAGGCCAGGGTCATGCCGGTCTCCTCCGCCAGCTGACGGCCGCAGGTGAACAGAATACGGGCCAGGGCGGGGTAGTAGCCGTTATCCACGGTGTTGCTGGAAAGGAAGGCGTGCAGGCCGAACCTTTGGGCGCCCAGTGCCTTCAGCCGGTGCAGACCCTCCTGCAGCTGCGCGAAGGTGAAGCCATATTTGGCCTCGGCGGGGCTGCCCATGATTTGGCCGTTGATGCTGAAATCTCCGCCGGGATTATAACGGCAGCAGATGGTTTCGGGAATGCCGCCGTTCTTCTCCAGAATGTCGATGTGGGTGATGTCATCCAGGTTGACAAAAGCGTTCAGGCGACGGGCATGGGCCAACTCCTCATCGGGCATGGCGTTGGCGGAGAACATAATATTCCGCCCGGAGAAGCCCAGGGCCTCGGCCAGCATCAGCTCGGTCTCGCTGGAGCAGTCCACACCGCAGCCCTCCTCCTGCAGGATGCGCAGGATGGCAGGGTTGGGCAGGGCCTTAACGGCAAAATATTCCTGGAAATCCTTGCACCAGGAGAAGGCCGCGTTCAGGGCGCGGGCGTTATTGCGGATGCCCTGCTCGTCATAAAGATGGAAGGGGGTGGGGAATCGGGCGGCAGCCTGCTCAAACACGCTGTCGGCCAAAGAAAAATTCGGCATGGTCAAACCTCCCGTTTCTGTCAGTTTGGGAACACGAACATCATAGCACCTTTGGAAACAACGTGCAAGCGGAAATATGTGGTTAACAGATTTGACAGGAGAAAGGATGGGTGATACAATATAGCCTGTTTGGAGGTGGAAAAATGAAGCGTTTTCTTGCGCTCATTTTATGCTTGACTTTTCTGTGTCCCCTGGTGGCTGCGGAGGAAGCAAAGGCCACCCTGAATGAGAGCGAGCTGCTTTCCTTCTATGACGGTGCGCTTTTCTTCGGGGATTCGGTGACCTCGGAGTTTGCCCGCTATCGTTCCCAGCGGCGACAGGAGGAGCCGGAATTCCTGAAAGGAACAACGCTGATCTATACCTGCAGCATCAGCCTGTATGCGGCCAGCCGAAGAGTACTGAGCGGTGAGCTGCATTTCAAATACAAGGGTAAGGAAATGACCATGTATCAGATCGCTGACAGGGTGCAGCCGAAGAAGATCTTCATCCTGCTGGGGCTCAACGATCCGGTAGGCATCAAGATCGAGCGCGCAATGGGATGGATCGGAGATATCGTGAAAGGAATGCAGGAATTTGCGCCGGAGGCAGAGCTGTATTTCTTCTCCCACACACCGGTGACGCCGAATTATGAGACGACCAAAAAACGTCCGGGTTATCAGCAGAAGCTGGATACCTATAACCAACGGCTGCAGGAGACCTGTGAAGCGTTGGATGCTCATTTTGTGGATATCGCTACGCCCATGAAGGATGAAGACGGCTACCTGAGAGCGGAGTATTCCGGAGACCACATCTGTCACCTGAATACGGAGGGTGTACTGGTATGGGTCCGGGCGCTGTGCGATTATGCGCAGCGGCAATATGAGGCAGGATTGTGGGCGCCTGAAAGCGGAGGAGAAAACGAATGAAGAAGCTGTGGTTGAAGATCATTGCCTGTGCCTGTGTTCTGATGGTGGCGGTGGCCTGCGCGGAAAATGTGACATTGCTGGATCGGGTCCAGGGGATCGTGACCGATGGGGATGACCTGATCGTGATGACGGAAGAGGACCTGTCGGATCTGATGGGGATCGAGGAAGAGGAGTACAGTGATTTTGCCTATCTTGCCAGCATGGATGCCTTGACCGGCAGGGAGTTCATTGTACTGCGCGCGGTAGACGAGGATGCGGCGGAAGCACTGGCGGAAAAGCTGCAATCCTATTATGAGGACCGTCTGCACGAGATGGAGAATTATCTGCCGGAGACCTATAAGCTGATCAAGGCCTGTTCCGTACAGCAGGAGGGTCTGCTGGTGATCCTGGATATCGGAGAGCAGGCACAAAGCGAGGTTGAGCAGCTGCTGGCGGAGGAGTAAGCTCCATGGTGTTCAGTTCCTTCACCTTTTTGCTGCTGTTTATGCCGGTGGTGCTGCTGGGCAGCAAGGCTTTGCCGCGCAGGGCACGCATGGCGTTCCTGCTGGCGGCCTCGCTGTTCTTTTATGGCTGGGGCGATCCGGTATGGCTGCTGCTGTTGGTTTGGTCCATGCTGCTGAATTATGCCGGGACGCTGCTGATGATGCGCGGCGAAAAAAAACACAGGAGTGTTTTGATCGGCCTGATCGTGCTGAATCTGCTGCCCCTGTTCTGGTTCAAGTATGCAGCGTTTTTCCGGGATACCCTGCGGCAATGGACCGGCCTGCAGCTGCGGTTTGATACGCCCATGCTGCCGGCGGGAATCTCTTTCTTTACGTTTCAGGCAATCTCTTATGTGGTGGATGTTTGGCGCGGGGACGCAAAGGCCCAGCGCTCCTTTGTTGTATTCGGAGTTTATCTTTCCCTGTTCCCTCAGCTGGTGGCAGGCCCCATTGTGCGCTATATCGATCTGGAGGAGCAGCTGCTTCAGGGCAGAGGCCCGGACTGGACGGACATGCGGGAAGGTCTGCGGCGCTTCACTATCGGTCTGGCGAAGAAAGTGCTGTTGGCGGATGCGCTGGGGCGCTTTTGGGGACAGATGAACGGGGACCTGTCCGCGGCTGGGCTGCTGGGCGGCTGGATGGGGCTGCTGGCGTTTTCCTTTCAGATCTATTTTGATTTTTCCGGCTATTCGGATATGGCACTGGGCCTGGGCCGTGCCATGGGCTTTGTGATGCCGGAAAACTTCGACAATCCATATCAGGCGACCAGCCTGACGGATTTCTGGCGGAAATGGCACCAGACCCTGACAGGGTGGTTCCGTGCTTATGTATATATCCCTTTGGGTGGAAATCGGGCGGGAGCGCTGCGGCGGGATCTGAACGTGCTGATCGTATGGGCACTGACCGGCCTATGGCATGGCGCGGGCTGGCATTTTGTGCTGTGGGGGCTGTATTTTGCGGTGCTGCTCATTGCGGAAAAGCGCTTTCTGCTGCATCGAAGCGGATATGAGCGGCTTCCGGAGGCGGTGCGCGGAATGGCAGCCTTTCTGGCAGTGATGCTGGGCTGGGGCATATTCTCCGGCTTTATGGGAGAATTGCTGCCAGTCATGGCCGGCACAAACGGCATCGGTTCAGCGGATACGCTGCTGACCTGCGCTGCCTATGGACCGCTGCTGCTTTTCAGCTGCTTTCTGTGCTTTACCCGGAAGTGCGACGGAGGCAGACTTCCGCGCTTTGCGCCTCCGGTCTTGTTCCTGCTGTGTTTGGCAGCGCTGGCGGCACAAGGCTATGCACCGTTTGTCTATTTCCAGTTCTGAGGAGGTCTGAGCGATGAGGATCAAAGAATGCAAGCTTTCAGACCGGGCGGCTGTGCTTCTGGGCTTGGGGCTGCTGCTGGCAATGGGACTGGCTGCGGTGCTTGCCGAAAGCGGCGGCTTTTCAGACTGGGAAAGACGGTATCTGGCAGATGCGCCGGGCACACCGTCCCTGACGGACTGGACCACGGATGAGGAGACGGAAAGCTATCTGGCGGACCATGTTCCATTCCGGCAGGCGCTGGTAGCTGTGGACAGCGGTCTGCAGACGCTGACGGGACGACGCACACAGCTGAAAGCATGGCCAGTGGCAAATGCTGTGCTGGAGCAGCCGCTGGAATCGGATACGAAAACGCTGCAGAAGCGTATGGAGCAGTTTGACACACTGGCAAACAGTGTTGGCGTTCCCTGGCTGCTGCTGACACCGCCGACCCATGGATCGCTGCTGAAGGAACAAATGCTTCCGCTGATGCATGCGGCGTATAACGCGTAGATGGAGGATGAAGCGCTCCTGGCCCGGTGGGAGCAGACGGTGAAGCTGCCTGAAGCATTCCTGGAGGATCCGGAAACGATGTACTATCGGACCGACCACCACTGGACGCTGCAGGGGGCCTATCAGGCTTACCTTGCGCTGGCGGAACGGCTGGATTATACGCCGTTGGCGCTGGAAGATTTCCGGACGCTGCGGCTGACCGGTTTCCATGGCACAACGCTTTCCCGGTCGGGGCTTGCGCCGTATCTCTCAGATGAGATCCTGTGCGCCTGGCCGAATGCGGCGGTCACCATGACGGTTGCGTAGGAAGACTTGACCTATGACCATCTGATTTTTCCGGAAGCAATCGAAACGTACGACGGGTATGCGGCATATCTGAACGGCAATCATGGGATGCTGACGATCGAGAATCCCGAGGCGGAACAGGGAACGCTGCTGATCTTCAAAGACTCCTTTGCCAATTGTCTGATCCCGCTGCTCAGCGCCCACTATCGGCGGATTGTTGCGGTGGATGCCCGGTATTACAGCGCGGGGTTCTCCCAGGCTGTGACAGAGGCGGGACCGTGTGACGCCATCCTGTATGTATATTCGCTGGACAGCCTGCTGAATGATACGGAAATTGCCCGGAAGATCAGGCGGTAAGGACTGTCATCAATGGGAAAAGAACTGTCATTTTTTGCTTTTTTGAATTGACAACCCGAAAAAAGCGTGTTATCATATCCGCGACGAACCGGAAACGTTTTCATAATGATGCAGATGTAACTGCGTCGTTTTCTGAAAACGGTTCCATAGCCCGGCAGAAGGAGGCAGCTGCGTGAAAATCTACACGATCCGCGATATTGCGCAGCTGTCAGGCGTCAGCGTGACCACGGTCTCCCGGGTGCTGAACCATCGCCCGGAAGTGAATGAGGATACCCGGCAGCGTGTGGAAAAGGTGATGGCGGACTGCGGCTTCGTAGGCAATGCCAATGCCCGTGGACTGAAGCAGACCGAGCGCAACGAGGTGTATATCATCCTCCGCGGCCATCAGAATACCTTCCTGAACCAGCTGGTGGAGCGCATCCACTATTATGCTGCGGACCATGACGCCCTGTATATCACCGTTTATATCGACGAATCGGCGGATGAGTTCCGCACCGCCTTCCGCCTGTGCCAGGAGCGCAGACCGTCGGCGATCGTTTTTGTGGGCAGCGCGGTGGACAAGCGGGCGGAGGTTTTCCGGGAGGTGGAGATCCCCTCCATCTTTGTTACGGTGGATACCTCCGGAACGCTGATGAAGCATGCTTCCTCCGTTTCCATCGATGATCGCAGCATGGGCTATGCCGTGATGCGGTATCTGCTGGAGGCGGGACACCGGAGGATCGCCGTGCTGGGTGGTTCCAGAAAAGGCTCGGATGTGTTTGCCCGCCGCTTCCGGGGCTGTATGGATGCCTGTGGGGAGTTCGGGCTGGCGTTCGATCCGACCTGGTTCCTGACGACCCGCTTCTCGATGACAGATGCCATGCGAGCCATCGAAACGTTGTATACCCGGCATCCGGAGATGACGGCGCTCTTCTGCATGAGCGATACGCTGGCCATCGGCGCAATTCGCTGGCTGACCGACCAGGGGGTCCGGGTACCGCAGGATGTGAGCGTGGCGGGCTTTGACGGCCTGCCGGTGGGGAACTATCTGGTGCCCCGGCTGACGACGGTGGAGCAGCCTGTGGATCAGCTGGCCGAGGCCTGTGTGCGGGTCCTGACAGAAATGATGACCCAGGGCACGTCCGCCAGGCATGTGACGGTTCCGGCCCGGCTGCTGGTGCGTGAATCCGTCCTGCCGCTTTCCAATGTACTCCGCACGGAATGACCGTGTGAGAATAAAAGGAGGTCCTATCCCATGAAAAAGGTATTTGCTCTGATCATGGCTCTTGCACTGGTTCTGTCCATGTGCAGCTTCGCCTCTGCTGATTACAGCGGCGAGATCAAGATCTGGGTGGCTGAGGCTACCGTGGACTTCACCAAGGCTGCTGTTGAGGATTTCAAGGCTGCCAATCCCGCCTATGCCGGCATCACCGTGACGGTGGAGCCTGTTGGCGAGGGCGACGCTGCCAACAACATGATCACTGACGTGACCAGCGGCGCTGACATCTACATCTTCGCTCAGGACCAGCTGACCCGTCTGGTGTCCGCCGGTGCCATCGAAGAGATGAACCCCGACTTCGTGGAAGAAGTTGCCGCCAACAACGACGCCGGTTCTGTGGGCGCCGGCAAGGTGGGCGACACCATGTATGCCTATCCCGTGACCAGCGACAACGGCTACTTCATGTACTATGATTCCTCCGTCATCACCGATACCTCCAGCCTGGAGGCCGTGTGTGCTCAGGCTGAGGCTGCCGGCAAGCGCGTGTACTTCGAGATCAACTCCGGTTGGTATCAGACCGCTTTCTTCTTCGGCACCGGCTGCACCCTGACCTATGACACCGACGACGAAGGCAACTACATCGCCTGCAACTGTGACTATGCTTCCGAGAACGGCGTGAAGGCCCTGAAGGCCATGATCGCTCTGCACAAGTCCAGCGCTTTCGCTAACGGCTCCTCCGCTTCCTCCGCTTCCGACTACGCTGCCCTGATCAGCGGCACCTGGGATGCTGCTCAGGTCCAGTCTGTGCTGGGTGACAACTAAGCCGCTGTGAAGCTGCACACCATCAACGTGGATGGCGAGACCTTCCAGCTGTCCGGCTTCGGCGGCTTCAAGCTGCTGGGCATCAAGCCCCAGGAAGATGAAGAGAAGCTGGCCTGCTGCGATGAGCTGGCTCTGTATCTGACCTCCGGCGACGTGCAGTCTGCCCGTTTCGACGCTGTGCAGTGGGGCCCCTCCAACCTGGAGGCTCAGCAGTCTGACGCTGTGAAGTCCAATGTGGCTCTGTCCGCTCTGGCCGATCAGCTGGCCTATTGCATTGCTCAGGGTCAGTATCCCGGCGACTACTGGACGCTGGCTACCGCTCTGGGCGACGACGTGATCGCCGGCAAGTACGATGAGTACACCGATGATCAGCTGATGGAAGTCCTGGTTCAGTTCCAGGCTACCTGCGAGTCCTACGCTCAGTAATTGAATCCTTCACCGGCAGACCGGGAGCCACCGCTTCCGGCCTGCCGGTTTATGTTTCACGGGACTGAAAATGACGTAATCTTGGAACAGGAGCGGGTGGAGCATATGACAGATCAGGAATTGGAGAGGTTGAAGTATACCGGCCTGCAAAAGACCGGATACAACCTGGGCCAGTTCTTCAAGGGACTGCCGAAGGCGTTCATGAATCTTCTGAAGGCCATCGGGATGTTCTTTGTGAAGCTGGCGAAAGGCATTGTGGGAGAATGCGCGGACGTGGTGCAGACCTTCATCAAGGGCGACTGGAAAACGCGCGTGTCCTTCCTTGTGATGGGCTTCGGTTCTGCAGCCCGGGGACAGTGGGGGAGAGGCATCCTCTTCTTCCTGTTCCAGACCGTTTTCAACTGGTACATGGTCTTCTTCGGCGGTGCCTATCTGGCCAAGTTCAATACGCTGGGCACCGTGGAGACCGCCAAGCAGGGTCGTGTGACCGTGTATGGCGATAACAGCTTCTTCATCCTGCTGTATGGCATCCTGACCATCTTCTTTGTGATCGCGTTCATTTATACCTGGCGCGTGAATGTCCGCCAGAACAAGATCGCCCAGAAGCTGGTGGCGGAGGGCCACAAGCTGAAGACCGCCAAGGATGACCTGCACAGCCTGGTGGACGCGCAGTTCTACAAGACGCTGCTGGCCCTGCCCATCGTGGGTATCGGCCTGTTCACCGTGCTGCCCATCATCTTCATGATCCTGGTTGCGTTTACCAACTTTGACGCGACCCATCAGCCGCCCAGCAAGCTGTTCACATGGGTGGGCTTCGAGAACTTCTCGACCCTGCTCTCCTCGGACAGCGCTTCCTATGGCGGCACCTTTGGTCAGGTGCTGCTGTGGACCCTGATCTGGGCCTTCTTTGCCACCTTCCTGAACTACTTCCTGGGCATGCTGGTGGCCATTATGATCAACAAGAAGGGTATCAAGCTGAAGAAATTCTGGCGTACCATTCTGGTCATGACCATCGCCATCCCGCAGTTCATCTCCCTGCTGTATGTGTCCAAGATGTTCGCCGCTGACGGCCTGATCAACGGCCTGCTGATGAGCTGGGGCTGGATCAAGGAGCCGCTGCCCTTCTGGACAGATCCCACCTGGGCCAAGGTGACCATCATCCTCATCAACGTCTGGATCGGCATTCCGTATCTGATGCTGGTGGCCACCGGTATCCTGATGAATATTCCGGCGGACCTGTATGAGAGCGCCCGCATCGATGGTGCCAACGCCTTCCAGACCTACATGAAGATCACGCTGCCCTATATGCTGTTCATTACCGGTCCGTATCTGCTGACGCAGTTCATCGGCAATATCAACAACTTCAACGTGATCTATCTGCTGACGCAGGGCAAGCCCCTGTCCATGGAGCTGTCCGGCAACGCGGGCTATACTGACCTGCTGATCACCTGGCTGTACAAGATGACCGTGAACGACACCAACTACAAGCTGGCTGCCGTGATGGGCATCCTGGTGTTCGTGGTCTGCGCGGTGATCAACCTGGTTGTGTACAACCTGCTGCCGTCTGTCAAGAATGAGGAGGATTTCCAGTAATGGCAAAGAATAAAGTTCCCGAAGTCGATATCGTTGTCGACGAGGAAAAGGGTGTCATTCGGGAAGTCAAGCCCGAAAAGCTTCGCAGCAAGGCCGGACATGAGCGTCGCGTGAACACGACCATCTATATCATCCTGACGATCATGGCCGTGGTGTGGCTGCTGCCCTTCGTTTTCCTGGTCCTGCAGTCCTTCCGCTCCTACCTCACGGAGAACGGCGGCATGGTGAGCTACGTGATCCCCAAGGCCTTCTCCCTGGATAACTACACCTACCTGTTCCAGGACGGCAAGTTCCTGCGCTGGTACGGCAACACGCTGATCATTGCCCTGTTTACGGCGGTGATCCAGACCATCATCGTGCTGTGCGTCAGCTATGCCCTGTCCCGTATGCGCTTCCGCGGCCGCAAGCTGATCATGAACATGATCCTGGTGCTGGGCATGTTCCCCGGCTTCCTGACCATGATCTGCCTGTACTTCCTGCTGAAGACCTTCGGCCTGACCCAGGAGGGCGCGGTGCCCGGTCTGATCCTGATCTACGTCGGCTCCTCCGGTATGGGCTACTACATCTCCAAGGGCTTCTTCGACACCGTGCCGAAGGCGCTGGACGAGAGCGCCCGGATCGACGGCTGCACCCGTCTGCAGGTGATGTACAAGATCATCCTGCCCATGTCCAAGCCCACCATTATCTATACCATCCTGATGGCCTTCATGGCGCCCTGGGGCGACTACGTGTTCGCTTCCTACGTGGCCTTTGGCAAGACGGACAGCTACAACGTGGCCGTCGGCTTGTACCAATGGGTCAACACCAATGACTATCAGGGCTTCTTTACCAGGTTCTGCGCAGGCGGCGTGCTGGTGGCCATCCCGATCACCGTCCTGTTCCTGTTCCTGCAGAAGTATTATGTGGAAGGCGTCACCGGCGGCGCTGTCAAGGGCTAAGGTCCCGGCCAATGATTGAAAGGAGTGCGCAAAGGCAATGGCAAGTGTAAAGCTTGAACATATCAAAAAGATCTATGACAACAAGGTGGAGGTCGTGCATGACTTCTGCCTGGATATCCAGGACAAGGAATTCATCGTGTTCGTCGGTCCCTCCGGCTGCGGCAAGTCCACCACCCTGCGCATGATCGCCGGTTTGGAGGATATCTCCGGCGGCACGCTGAAGATCGGCGACCGCGTGGTGAATGACGTGGAGCCCAAGGACCGCGACATCGCCATGGTGTTCCAGAACTATGCTCTGTATCCTCATATGACGGTGTACGAGAACATCGCCTTCTCCCTGCGCCTGCGCAAGATGGACAACGAGGAGATCCATCGCCGCGTGTGCGAGGCCGCGGAGATCCTGGGCATCACCGAGTATCTGCCCCGGAAGCCCAAGGCCTTGTCCGGCGGCCAGCGTCAGCGCGTGGCCATTGGCCGTGCTATCGTGCGTGAGCCTGCTGTCTTCCTGATGGATGAGCCGCTGTCCAACCTGGACGCCAAGCTGCGCAACCAGATGCGCGCCGAGATCATCCTGCTGCGCAAGCGCATCGATACCACCTTCATTTACGTGACCCACGACCAGACCGAGGCCATGACCCTGGGTGATCGTATCGTCATCATGAAGGACGGCTACATCCAGCAGGTGGGCACGCCCCAGCAGGTGTTCGATGAGCCCCACAACCTGTTCGTGGCCGGCTTCATCGGCAGCCCCCAGATGAACATCTTCAAGGCGACCCTGACCAAGGATGCCAAGGGCTACACCGTGGATGTGGACGGCATGAAGGTGCCGGTGACCGGCGCGAAGGCCGAGCTGCTGGCCAAGCACAACGCCGGCAGCCAGGACGTGCTGGTGGGCGTTCGTCCCGAGCATATGACCCTGGTGGCACCCGGCACCGCCAACTCCCTGACCGGCACGGTGACCGTGAACGAGATGATGGGCAGCGAGCTGCATCTGCATGTGAGCACCGGCAAGGAGCAGAACATCATCCTGCGCAAGCCCACCATCGACCTGAACCTGGAGGAACGCGCCAAGCTGACCTCCGGCAACAAGCTGGCCTTCACCTTCGACAGCAAGGTGCTGCAGATCTTCGATCCCAAGAGCCAGGAGAGCCTGCTCTATTGATCTCCATTCCGGCAGTGTCGTCATAGGGCGGCACTGCCGTTGATTTGAAAGGATGAACACTATGCGCAGAAGCGGTATTCTGCTTCACATCTCCTCGCTGCCCGGCCCCGGCGGCATCGGCTCCCTGGGCAAGGAAGCCCGGGAATTCGCGGATTTCCTGAAGGCGGCGGGCATGAGCATCTGGCAGGTGCTGCCCATGGGGCCCACCGGCTACGGCGAATCTCCCTATCAGTCTCCCAGCACCTACGCGGGCAATCCCCTGTATATCTCCCTGCGTACCCTGCGGGAGGAGGGCATCGTTGCCTATGAGGACAACGAGGAGTATACGCCGGAGGATGAGACGCAGGTCAACTTCGAGGCGGTCCGGGCCAACCGGGAGCTGCTGCTGCACCGTGCCTTTGTGCAGAGCGAGCAGAAGCTGAAGCCGGAGATCGATGCCTTTGTGGCCCGCAAGGCCTGGCTGAAGGACTTCGCCCTGTTCATGGCGGTGAAGCAGAGCTTCAACAACGTGATGTGGAGCCAGTGGCCGGACCGGGCCATCCGCATGCGGGAGCCGGAGGCGGTGGCGCAGTATACGGAGAAGCTGGACGAGGAGATCCGCTACCATATCTTCTGCCAGTATCTGTTCGATCGCCAATGGACCGCCTTTAAGGCCTACTGCAACGGCCTGGGCATCAGCCTCTTCGGCGATATGCCCATTTATGTGGCGGAGGACAGCGCGGACACCTGGACCCACCCCGAGGTCTTTCAGCTGGACAAGGACCGCGTGCCGATCCGTGTGGCCGGTGTGCCGCCGGATTACTTCTCCGCGGATGG
>R05__coassemble_186_pt1 | contig 35598 bp, 29 predicted proteins | sample R05__metabat2_low_PE_043 | metagenome-assembled genome bin R05 | reverse complement strand
AAAGCTGTAACCGGTCCCATTGCAAAGAAAGCTGGTAACATTCATGGAACGCATTTACCGTGAGGACGTGCTGCTGCGCGCCAGTCATATGGATTTTATGAACACCTGGAAGCCCTCCGCCATCCTGGAGGTGATGCAGGAGGCCGCCGGACGCCATGCCGAGGACATCGGCTTCGGCCGGAACGCCATCCTGCCCCAGGGGCTGGTTTGGGCCGTGACCCGGCTGGAGGTGGAGATGGACCGCTATCCCCACCACGGGGAAACGGTACATGTGGAGACCTTCCCCACCGCCACCCGCCGCTGGTTCTTCCCGCGCTATTTCCTCTTCAAGGATCAGAAGGGCCATGAGCTGGGCCGGGCCGGCAGCCTGTGGGTGCTGATGGATCTGAAGACCCGCAAGATGGTCAAGCCGGACGCCATGGCGGCGCTGCTGCCGGACAACAGCGATCTGCCCGCGCCCATGGGGCTCCCCGCCACCGTGTATGAGGTGGGCGGCGTCAGCGTGCCCGGCACCTATGTGCCCCAGTATGCCGACCTGGACATGAACGGCCATGTGAACAACACCCGCTACATGGACCTGTGCTGCAACGCCCTGGGCATCGAGACCATGCGGACCCAGTGCCTGCACCGGTTCGCCGTGAACTACTCCAACGAGATCCGCCCCGGCCAGCTCCTTCAGACCGAGCTGCGGCAGCTGAACCGGGACTTCTCCTTCTCCGGCGTCAGCGAGGTGGGCCGCCACTTCGATGTGGGCGGCGAGCTAATGGACCGTCCTTGACATTCCGGATCGCAAAGCCTATAATGGAACCATCTTCCCATTGAATGACGGAGGGATTCTTATGCGTATTTGCCGTTACGATACCGCCGAGCAGGCCTGCCGTGCCGCCGCCCTGATGGTCGGTGCCGAAATGATCCGCAAGCCGGACTGCATCCTGGGCCTGGCCACCGGCTCCACCCCCATCCCGCTCTATCAGGAGCTGATCCGTCTGAATCAGGACGGCATCCTGGATTTCTCCACGGTCACCAGCTTCAACCTGGATGAGTACATCGGCATCCCCGAGGATCATCCCTGCAGCTACCACCGCTTCATGCGGGATCAGCTGTTTGACCACATCAACATCCGCCCGGAGGCCACCCATGTGCCCGACGGCAACGCCAAGGACATGAACGCCGCCGCCCTGGCCTATGACCGCCAGATCCTGGAATCCGGCGGCATCGACCTGCAGATCCTGGGCATCGGCCGCAACGGCCATATCGGCTTCAACGAGCCCGGCAACCACTTTGTGTACGGCTGCCACGTGGTCAACCTGACCGCCAGCACCATCGACGCCAACAAGCGCTTCTTCGACTCCGAGGCAGACGTGCCGCGTCAGGCCGTCAGCCTGGGCATCGGCAGCATCATGAGCGCCAAGTGCGTGCTGCTGATCGCCACCGGTGCCGACAAGGCCAACGCCGTGCGTGAGGCCATCTACGGTGAAGTGAACCCCGACGTACAGGCCAGCATCCTGCGCACCCATCCCAATGTGATCTTCCTGCTGGACAAGGGTGCCGCTTCCCTGCTGTAAACCAAGGATTAATAAAAGAGATCGCCGCGCTCATGTGTGGCGATCTCTTTTTGTATTTCTTACTGCAGGCGTCCGCAGCAGTTCTTGTATTTTCTTCCGGAGCCGCAGGGGCAGGGGTCGTTCTGCTTTGGCCGGGGCGGCTTTTTTCTCGGGTTCAGCTCGGCATAGCTGTGGCCCTTCAGCTCCCAGCGGGGCATGCTGTTGATGTAGTCGCCGATCATCTCCACCTGCTCCGGGGTGGGCATGGAATCCAGCGCGTCGGAGAGCAGGCTCAGGGCGCTGTCGGTATCGTTGTTCTGCACATACTCCGTCATGTCCACCAGCAGGTCGTCGATCTCCTTCGGCTCCAGCCCGCGCCGGCGGAAGAAGCCGCGGATGGCCTGCGCGTCCTTTGGGTCCCCGGGCAGCAGGGTATCGCTCAGCTCCAGCGCTTCCTCCTGGGTCATGGGCTTGTAGGCAAGCAGGGAAAGCTCCGGATCCTGCCTGGCGGCATAGAGCCTCGCCGGCTCCGTGGCGTCGGGACACAGCAGCCATAGCCTTCCGTCCTCCGCCAGGATGCCGTCCAGGCCGTTCCGGGCGCGCCACACCGACAGCATCGCCTCCGCGGTGGGGCGGTCGTTCTCCAGCTGCAGCATCACCAGCAGGTCATCAAAGAGGATCAGCCCATACAGCAGGACGTATCCGGTCAGCACATCGAACCAGTACTCCGCCGCGGTGAGCATTTCGCTCTCCTCCGTTTTGAATACGCTGCAGCCGCGAAGGAGCTCCGCCTGCAGATGCCATGCCTTCCGGTCGTGCCAGGCCAGGCCGAAGGAGGCCAGCCGTTCCATCAGGGGACGTACCGTATCACTCAGCGGAAGGCTGATCTCCGGCGCGTCCTCCGGCACGGACTCCAGCATGCCGTGCAGGTCCTCCCACTGGGTGCCGTTCAGCGCGGGATGCAGGTTCTCCGGCTCCTCCCGCAGCGTCTTTTCGATGGCCGTCGCCCAAGCCTCCTTGCTGCGCCGATTGTCCGGCGGCATCACCAAAAGCCGGAAGCCGATATCCGTCAGCTCCGCCACGGTCTTCTTCAGCAGGCATTCATGAAATGTACGCATCACATGCTCCTTGATAAGGTCTTCAGAAGTTCCTGGTCAGGTCCTTCACCCACAGATACCGGCGGAAGTGGGCCAGCACCCAGGGGATCTTGCCCACCTCGTCCAGACAGGTGCAGGCATAGACCAGCAGCGGGGACCAGTGGAACACGAAGGTGCCCAGCGCGGCCAGGGGGACCGCCAGGCACCACATGGTCACGGCCAGGCTGTACATGTCAAACATCGTATCGCCGCCGGCGGCAAAGATGCCGTTGACGATGACCGTGTTCACGGCGCGGCCGATCATGTACACCGCCATAATGAGCATCATCCCGGAAAGATAGGAAGAGGCGCCGTCCGTCAGGCGCACCATGCGCACCACCAGCGGCGTCACCAGCAGCATCAGCAGGGCGGAGACCGCACCGAGGATCAGCGCCATCACCGTCAGGCGCTGGCCGCTGAGCTTGCCTTCCTCCAGATGGCCCGCGCCCAGCTCATTGCCCACCAGCACACCGCCGCCCGCGGCCAGGCCGTCACACAGGCAGCAGATGAGATCGCGCACCACCGCCGCCACGGAGTTGGCCGCCGCCGCGTCGGTACCCATATGGCCCATAAAGGCGCTGTAGGCCGCAAAGCCCACGCCCCAGAACAGCCCGGCCCCCAGCAGCGGCAGGGCGCACCGGGAGAAGTCCCGGGACAGCACCCGGTTCCCCCGGAAGAGCAGCCGCAGATCGGGATGCACGAACCCCTTCCCCCGCGAGGCGAGATACGCCCAGACAAGCTCCACCACGCGGCAGATCAGCGTGGCCAAAGCGGCACCGGCCACCTCCATCGCGGGCAGGCCGAACCAGCCGAAGATCAGCGTGCCGTTCAGGAAGATATTCAGCACCACCGTGCAGGAGCTGATGAGCGCCGTCCGGTTGGGATGACCGGTGGCCTTCATCACCGTCAGCAGGGGCTGGCTCAGGCCAGTCAGCAGATAGGACCAGCCCGCGATGCGCAGGTACTCCGCGCCCAGGGCCACCAGCTCCGGCTAGTTGGTAAAGACGCGCATCAGCAGCTCCGGGCAGGCCACGCAGCCCACGCAGAACAGCAGGGACACGCCGCCGCACACCCGCAGGCCGATGGCCAGCACCTGCTGCACGGTCCGGCCATCCTGCTTGCCCCAGTACTGGGCCGCCAGCACGGACACGGCTGAGGTCAGCGAGCCCAGGATCACGTTCTGGATGAACTGCACCTGGGTGGCCAGGGATACCGCGGACATGGAGTTCTGGGCCACACTGCCCAGCATCAGCGCGTCCGATACGCCCACCAGCGCCAGCATCAGGTACTGCAGCACCATGGGCCCGGTCAGGGAGAACAGTTTTTTGACAAACACTTTGTCCGCAAAGGGATTCAGCTTCCGCATACGATCGCTCCGTTTATTTTTTCCGGATGGCCTCAATGCGCTGGGCCAGAGAAGGATGGCTGTAGGTCAGTTTGATCAGCAGGGGATCCGGGGCCAGGTCGCCGAAGTTGCCCTTAGTCAGCACCTTCAGGGCCGTGACCAGCGCCTCGCCGTAGCCCTCGCTCACCGCCTGGGCATCCGCCCGGTATTCCGCCTTCCGCTCCAGGGTGTTGGAGAACAACCCCCACAGCGGAGCCAGGACGCCCATCACCGTGCTCATCAGGGTGAAGGCAAAGCCATAGTTCACGCCCTCGAACCCAAAGGCGGTGAACACGGAGGGCGTGCGCACGATCAGCCAGGTGATGACCGCGATCAGGATCACCTGCACGCTGTTGCGCAGCTGCATCTTCAGCGTATCATGATGCAGGCCGTGGCCCAGCTCATGGGCGAACACCGCGCACAGCTGGTCCGGGGTGGTGGCCTCCACCAGGGTGTCGTAAAGCACAATGGTCTTCATGGGGCCGAAGCCCGTGAAGTACGCGTTCATTTTGGTGGAGCGGCGGGAGGCGTCCATCACCTCGATGGCCCGCACCCGGTAGCCGTGGGAGGTCAGCAGCGCCGTCAGCTTTTCCTTCAGCTCACCGTCCGGCAGGGGCGTGAACTTGTTGAACAGGCGGGTGAACACCGGCGCCAGCAGGGAGATGGCCAGGATGAGGACCATGAACACCGCCGCGAACAGCACCAGGACCCAGTCCCCCAGGGCCTGATGGATCAGCGCGAACGCACAGATCAGGCCGCCCATCAGGATCAGGCCGATGAGGAGCCCTTTGATCTGGTCGGCGATAAAGGTCTTCACCGTGCTGCGGTTGAAGCCGTACTTCTCCTCGATGACGAAGGTATCGTACGCCTCAAAGGGGATGCCGATGACCAGGGTGACCAATTGCTCCAGCAGCACCACGCTCAGCAGCTGCGGATAGATGCCCGCCGGGAACAGCCGGGCAAAGGCCGCGTAGCCGTCCGGAAGGATCAGCGCCAGCTCCGCCAGGAACATCACCGCCGCCTGGAACACGCCGACGCGGCTCTTCTCTCCCTTGTAGCTCCGCCACCGCTGATATTCCTGCGGATCATACACATCCGCCACGCAGGCCGGCACCGGGTTCTTCAGCGACCGCCGGTCCAGCACCTCCAGGAAGCCCTGCCAGACCATGTCCAGCACCATCAATCCAAGCACAAGCGCCTTCATCCGGGATACCCTCCTTGTCTACTCCCGGATTGTAGCATAAACCCGGCCGGAAAGCAATGCGGCATACAGAAAAGGCTCCCCCTTGCGGAGGAGCCGGTGGGTTGAGTGGGATACTCAGGGCTGCTCGGTCACGATGGTGATGCGGCCCTGGCCGTAGGGATCGGAATACTCCTCGCCCACGGTGCCGCCCAGGGTCTTGGTGATGTAGTCGATCAGCACCTGGTTGTCCAGCTTCACGGACTGCTGCAGCACGTTGTCGCCCAGGAACATGGTGTTGCCGTCGCCGGCCTGCAGGAGCATGTAGTCATGGGAGGCCACGGTGTAGGTCTTCTCCAGATCGATGGGCTCGCCGTTGATCATCACGTTCTTCACGCGATACTCGCCGTCCACGGACACGAACTGGCTGTGGTCATCCATGGTCACGGAGGACTCGATGTAGGTGTGGATCTCATAGGTCAGGCCGGACACCTGGGCAAAGCCGCCGGACTCACCGGGCACGGCACGGCTGTTCCACTCCAGGTAATCCATGATCTGCTGGCCGGTGGCTTCCACCACGGTCAGGCTGTTGCCGAAGGGATGCACCTTCAGGATGTCGTTCATGGTGATATCCCCGGCGTTGATGTTCACACGGATGCCGCCGCCGTTCACGAAGGCCACATCCACGCCGCCGGCCTGGTCACGATAGGCATCGGCGCACAGGTCGCCCAGGTTGGTCTCCTGGCGGCGCACCAGACGGGTGTCGGTGGCGGTGGGATCATAGATGTACAGGCCCACGTCGGAGTGAGCCACCACGGTGGCCAGCTTTTCGTTCAGCTCGGCGGTGGCGGCGTTCACGGCATCCACCGCGTAGCCGGTCAGGCCCCAGACGGTGGTGGCGTTGTCGTCAAAGTCCCAGCTGTACAGCTTGCCGCTGATCTTGCCGTCGGTGCCGATGGTCACGGCGCCAATGTAGGCCAGCTTGGTGCCGCAGGCGATGAGCATCACGTCCTCACCGGCCGCGTTCTGCATCATGCCTTCCTTCAGCTCCACGCCCTGCTCGGTGTACACGGAGGCGGTGGGATCGATGACGGAATGGCTGTGGCCGTCCAGCACCACGTCAATGCCGGTGGTGTTGGCGATCACGTTGTAGCTGGTGTAGGGCTCGCACTCGGTCTCGATGCCCAGATGGCTCTGCAGGAACACATACTGCGCACCCTCACCGCGGGCGGCGTCCACAGCGCTCTGCACGGCGGCATACAGGTCCTTGCCGTCATTGCCTTCGCAGAAGCCGTAGATGAAGTTGCCGTTCTCATCCTGGAAATAGGCGGGGGTGGAAGAGGTGAAGGTCTTGGGGGTGGTCACGCCCACGAAGGCCACCTTCACGCCGTCATATTCCTTGATGACATAGGGATCGAACACCAACTCACCGTTATAGGTGAAGTTGCAGCTGATGTAGGGGGTATTGGTCATCTGGGCCAGCTCCAGGAAGCGGTCCATGCCATAGTCGTACTCATGGTTGCCGATGGTGATGGAATCAAAGCCCACGGCGTTCATGATGTCGATGATGGCACTGCCCTCGGTCATAGTGCCCACGGGTTCGCCCTGGATGGCGTCGCCGTTGTCCACCAGTGCCACATGATTGCTCTGAGCGAAGTAATCACGCACGGCGGCCAGGCCGGCATAGCCGAAGTTCTGGTCCACACCGCAGTGCACGTCCGAGGTGAACAGGACCACCAGGGGCTTGGTCAGCGTGGCAGCGGTCTCCTCTGCCAGCACGGGCAGGCAGGTGAGCAGCAGGGCCAGCGCCAGCAGGATCGCAAGCAGCTTTCTCATAGGAATCTCCTCCTTACCTAAGATCGGATCCGTCCCGCAAGGGGACAGTACCATGATAACACACATCGGTCCCAAAAAACAAGAAGAATACAAAACATCCTCTTGACAAATCTTTGTGGGCATGCTATTGTTAGCTAAACCGTTGAAGCGGAGATCAAACCAGAAGCGCAGCATCCAGAGAGCCGGGGCAGCTGAAAACCGGCGGCAAGCGGATTGGCAAATGGACCGCGGAGGGCACAAGGAAAGGCCAAAGGAAATCCGGCGGCTGAGTATGTTGTGTCGCAGTGCCAGCGTGAAAGGGCTGCGGATGTGTCGGCATCCGGATGAGAGGATGGAGTTTTTTTCTCCATCAATCAAGGTGGTACCGCAGATGTGATTAACCACACCTGTCCTTGAAGAAAGGATGGGTGTGTTTTTTCATATCCTCCCTTGCTCATCGATGGCTGAAACCGGCCGCGCCCTCCGTACAAGGGGCGGACCTCCATTCCCGAGCGGAAAAAGAAAGGAAGGTATCCCCATGAAAAAGCTGTTTGCCGTCGTCCTGTCTGTCGTACTGGTCCTGTCCCTGCTGACTGCCGCCTCCGCCGAAACCAAGACCATCGGCATCGTGCAGATGGCCGATAACGGCGCCTTCACCGACATGCGCGAGGGCTTCATCGCCGAGATCCGCGCCCTGGGCTACACCGAGGACGACATCGTGTTCGATTACCGCAACGCCCAGGGTCAGGCCGACGTGCTGGACACCATCTGCACCACCATGATCGAGAATGACGTGGACCTGGTGGTCACCATCGCCACGCCGCCCACCCAGCAGATGGTCAACAAGGAAAGCGGCATCCCCGTGTTCTTCATCAGCGTGAGCAATCCCGTAGGCGCCGGCGTCATTACCGAGATGGAGCATCCCGACAAGCTGGCCACCGGCACCAGCAACGCCATCCCCGTCAGCGCCATGTTTGAGCTGAGCGACCAGCTGACCCCCGGCTGCGCCACCTATGGTCTGATCTACTGCACCAGCGAGGTCAACTCCGTGTCCACCGTCAGCTCCGCCAAGGAATACATGGACGCCAACGGCATCGCCTATGAGGAGGCCGTGGTGACCAACTCCAGCGAGGTGCAGCAGGCTGCCGAATCCCTGGTGGAAAAGGGCGTGGATGCCATCTTCGTGCCCAATGACTCCGTGGTGCAGACCGCCATGGCCACCCTGGCCGAGATCGCCAAGGACGCCGGCATCCCCGTGTACGGCTCCTCCGCCGTGATGGTGAACAGCGGCGCCTTCGCCACCATCTCCATCAGCGATACCGAGATCGGTGCCATCACCGCCGATATGGTGGATGAGTACCTGAAGGGCACCGCCGTGGAGGACATTCCCGCCATCGTGGTGGATCAGTTCACCATGGTCATCAACAGCACCACCGCCGCCGCCATCGGTGTGGAGCTCTCCGAGGACGTGCTGGCTCAGGCCGTGGTCGTCGAGTAATTTCCCTTCCAAATAAAAGCTTCCGGGGCAGCACGCTCCGGAAGCTTTTTCTTTGGAAGATCAGAGGGCTTTCTTCCAGCCCTCGGGGAGATAGGTCATGGTGTTGGCGATCATGTCCTTCAGCAGGGCCGCGCCTTCCGCCTCGGTGATCCGTCCGGCCACCAGTGGATCGTTCATGAAGGCCTTCAGCGCCAGATCGAAGTCGCAGGTCATGGCAGCGTTCAGGATGTCGCGCTGGTTGTCGATGTGGGGCTGCAGCAGCTTCAGCACGGGCGCGGGCGCTTCCCCGGCGTACATGGGGCTGATGCTGTCGTAGGAGAACACCGCGTTGGTCTCCACGATGGTATCCCGGCTGACATTGGCGATCTGGCCGGCGTAGTTGGGCACGTTCACATTGCTCACCAGGCGGCCGATACCGCACAGGGCCTTGATCAGCAGGATGCCCTCCTCACCTGTGGGCTTCAGGTCCACCTGCTCCTTGCCTTCCACCAAAGCGGCGGAGCGGGCCAGGCGCTTCTTCAGGTCGTCCTTGCGCCAATCCACAGTGGTCAGGCCAAACTTCCAGGCTTCCACCGTGGCGGGATCCTTCAGGTAGGAATCACCGGGCATGAATTCGGCCAGATGGCGGTCACCGGCAGCGGCGATGGCGCCATACTTGCGGAACAGGTCGAACTTGACGCGGTGCGCGCAGTTGAAGGTGGAGTTCATCCAGTTCTTGTCGGGCTCGTTGAAGCCTTCCTCAAAGTGCTTGTCGATGAAATCCGCATAGATGGGGAACAGATCATGGTTCCGCCAGGAGGCCTTGGTGAACCAGGTGAAGTGGTTCAGGCCCAGCACATTGATGTGGATGTCGCGGCGGTCGATCTTCTCCGTGCCCAGCTCCTGCTGCGCGATGGCGGCCAGCACCTTCTGGGTGCCGAAGACCTCATGGCAGCAGCCGAAGGCCTTGATCTCCGGATACACGGTATACAGGGTGCGCACGCACAGGGCCATGGGGTTGGTGTAGTTGATGACCCAGGCCTTGGGGGCGTAGTCGCGGATGGCCTCGGCGATCTCCACGAACATGGGGATGGTGCGCAGGCCGCGCAGCAGTCCGCCGGGGCCGGCGGTATCGCCCACGGACTGGTAGATCCCGTGGCGCTCCGGCAGATGGACATCGCTGGCCATTTCATCAAAGGTGCCGGGCAGGATGGAGATGACCACAAAGTCCGTGCCCTTCAGGGCTTCCTGCAGGGTATCGCATACGGTGTACTGCCACTTGCCCACCGCTTCGGGCCGGGCGGAAACCGCGTTGCCGATGATCTCGTTGCTGTGGGCTGCCTTGGGGTCGATGTCGTACAGGCGGATGGTACCACTCAGGGCGGGCTCCAGGGCCAGGTCCGTCATAAAGGTCCAGGCCCAGCCGCGGGAGCCGCCGCCGATATAGGTGATCTTCAGGTCACGGATGGCGTTGCCGCAATCAATCATACCAATGCTCCTTTTCGTTTCTTTGATAAAATACATCAGGGATGACCGCCTTGCAGCGGTCATCCCTATTAGTATACCAAAGGGTCAGTTCTTTAGCAACAGGGAAATATCAGCCCTTCAGACCGCTGGTGGCAATGCCGTCCACCAGGTACTTCTGGCAGAAGATGAAGATGATCATCACAGGCATGATACTCAGCGTGCTCATGGCGAACATGGCGCCGTAGTCCGAGGAGGAGCTGGGATCGCTGAACAGCTTCAGGGCCAGGCTGACCGGGTAGGACGCGGAGTTGTTCACATACAGCAGGGCAGACAGGAAGTCATCCCAGCGCCAGATGAACGAGAAGATGGCGCCGGTGATCAGGGCGGGCACGATCAGCGGCATGATGATGCGCACATAGATGCCGTAGGTCGAGCAGCCGTCGATCTTCGCGGCCTCGTCCAGATCCCGCGGAATGCCGGTAATGAAGTTCGTCATCAGGTAAACGAAGAAGCCCTGGGTGGCGAACCAGTAAGGAACGATCAGGGGCAGGTAGGTGCCGACCCAGTTCAGCTTCTGATACCACAGATACTGGGGGATCATCAGCACCTGCGCGGGCAGCATCATGGTCACCAGCATGGCAGCAAACAGGAGCCCCCGGCCCTTGAAGTGCATGCGCGCGAAGCCGTAGGCCACGATGGAGGAGGAGAACACCGTACCGATGGTGGCCGTGATGGCGATAAAGAAGCTGTTCAGGAAGAACCGGCCGAAGCCGACGGTGCCGAAGCCGCGCCAGCCGTTGGCATAGTTCTCGGTGGTAAAGGGATTCGGGATCAGCTGGGATGCAGTGGTGAAGATGGTGTTGGTATCCTTGAAGGAGGACATGATCATCCACACCAGAGGATAGAGCATGACCAGGCCGAAGCCCATGACGAGGATATGATAGATCGTACGCAGGGTGATCTTCTTGGCTCTCATCGTCATGCCTCCTCATATACCCAGAATTTCTTGGTCAGGAACAGGATGCCGGTAAAGACGGCGATGATCGCCAGCATGACCCAGGCCAGCGCCGCGCCATAGCCCGCATGGCTGTACTCGAACGACTGCTGATACATATACACGGTATAGAACAGCGTGGAGTTCAGCGGCTTGCCCTGCGTGATGATGTAGCACTGGGTGAAGGCCAGGAAGCCGTTGATCATCTGCATGACCAGGTTGAAGAAGATGGTGGGGGTCAGCATGGGCAGGGTGATGCGCCAGAAGCGCTTCCAGCCGTTGGCACCGTCCACCTCGGCCGCCTCGTACAGGGACGGCGGGATCTGCTTCAGGGAGGACAGGAAGATCAGCATGGAGGAGCCGAACTGCCACACGCTCAGGATGATCAGCGTCCAGATGGCGGTATCCTTGTTGCCCAGCCAGGCGATTTTGCAATCGATGCCGATGGACTGCAGCAGCATGTTGATGGTGCCGTTGATGGCGAACATGCGCTTCCACAGGATGGACACAGCCACGGAACCGCCGATGATGGAGGGCAGGTAGTAGGCCGCGCGGTAGAAGGCGGTCAGCTTGGTGTTCTTCAGCAGGATCATAGCCACGGCCAGAGCGAAGATCAGACGCAGCGGCACGCTGACGAACGCGAAGTAGAACGTTACGCGCAGGGAGGTCCAGAATTTGGAGTCACTGAACATGTCGACGAAGTTTTGGAGACCGATGAACTTGGCAGGGCTCGTGATGTTGAAATCACACAGGGAGTAATAGGCGGAAATGCACATGGGCACGACCAGGAACATGAAGAAGCCAAAGATGAACGGGCTGGTGCAGACGACGCCTGCCACATGCTCCTCATTGATCCATTCCTTAAAGGTGCGCTTCCGCTTCGGACGGATGTGAACGGTCTTTTCCATAGACTTTCTCCTTTGCTGGGTGATTGAGAAAGGGCGGAGCCGCCCATCAGACGACTCCGCCCCGCAGGGTCACATCAATTAGTTGAAGATGCTCTGAGCAGCTTCGACGGTCTGGGCAGCGGCTTCCTCAGCGGTCATGGCGCCGTAGCACAGATACTCCATCATCTCGTCGGTCACCGCATAGAACTCAGCGGCAGCGGCGGGTTCGGGAGCGGAGATGGCGGAGCAGTTGGGGCTGACAACGTTGTTGATGTAAGCGATCACCATCTTGTTCTGGTCATCCAGCAGATCGGCGATGCCGTCAGCCACAGCGGAGGCAGCGGGGATGCCGCGCTCGCCCAGCAGGATCTTGTTGGCTTCCACGGAGTTGGTCCAGAAGTTCACCAGAGACACGGCGGCATCCAGGTCGGAAGCATCGCGGGTCACGGAGAAGAACTGGCTGGGCTTCAGGTAGTTGGACTTCTGGGGATCCACAGAGGGCCAGGTGGTGATGCCGATCTCCATGCCTTCGGGAGCGGCAGCCTGCAGAGCCACCAGCTGGTTGGACCACATCAGAGCGCACCAGCTCATGGTGTCGGGAGAAGAGCCATAAACCATGGGATCCTGCTCGACGGAACCGATGGTGGTCTCAGCGTACACTTCGCTGGTCAGATGCCAGCCCTCGGCGATGCCGGTCTCGAAGAACTTGTAGAAGTCCACCAGATCCTCGGCGGTCACGCCCAGCTTGCCATCCACATACAGCTGCTTGTCCACGCCGCGCAGATAGTAGTCCATGGTCTGGTTGGAGCCATAGGAGAAGTTGGTCTTGTAGCCGGTCTTCTCATAGACCTCGCGGCAGATAGCATAGAACTCGTCCCAGGTCATGTTGTCCTTCACGGTGATGCCCACGCTGTCCAGCAGGGTCTTGTTGTAGAACATGGAGGGGGCGTTCACACCAATGCAGATGGCGTACAGGCCGCCGTCCACGGAGCCGGACTCCAGGATGCCGGCGTTGATGCCGCTCACGTCCAGGGCGCCGGACTCAACGTAGGGCGTCAGGTCGACCAGCAGGCCGTCGTTCACATACTGCAGCAGGTACTGATAGTCCATCTGCACCACAGCAGGCAGAGCATTGCCGGCGGCGGCGACCTTCAGCGTCTCCCAGTAATCGGCCCAGGCGTTGAACTGGCCATCGAACTCGATGCCGGTCTCGGTCTTGAACAGATCCAGGGCAGCGATGGTACGCTCGTTACGGGTCTGATTGCCCCACCAGGACAGAGCCAGGCCATCAGCCATGGCAGCGGGGGCCAGCAGTGAGGTTGCCAACAGAACGACAACCAAAAGAACAGCAAGCTTCTTCATAGAATACGCTCCTTCCCTGCGCAGCGGCAGGATTTTTACTAAACTCTATTTTAGTCTCCCGGCGCCCCGGTTGTCAAGGCTTTCACGGGAATTTTATAATTTTTGTGTGTAAATCCATCCATTTCAGTACAATCCCGCCGCATGACCGTTTGACGGACGCGGCCCGGGGGTGTATAATTCCTTTCATCAACGGTGATGAGAGGAGACGTTTGCCTTATGAAGATCATTGACGGACACGTTCATCTGGTGCAGTGCATTGCCGGCACGGGGGACTGCGGCGCCATGCGGGCCATCGGCGGCGGCAAGGGCATGTATGACGACGGAACGGTTTTCACGCTGATCCCGCCGTTCCTGGGAGAGTACGACGTCACGCCCGAGGCGGTGCTGAAGGTATTTGACGAGAACAACGTGGAGAAGGGCGTGCTGCTGCAGGGCAACTTCATCGGCTTCCAGAACCTGTACGCTTACGACGCCATGAAGAAATATCCGGACCGCTTCCTGGCCGCGGCGGCCTACGATCCCTTCAGCCGGAACCGGGACCGGATCCTTCAGCATCTGTTTGAGGACCTGGGCATCAATGTGGTCAAGTTCGAGGTCAGCACCACCTCCGGCCTGATGAGCAACCATTATACCCTGCCCCTGGACGGGGAGCTGATGGAGCGGGAGTATGCCTACGCCGACGAGCATGCGCTGATCTTCACGATCGACATCGGCAAGCTGGGCAGCGAAAGCAGCCAGATCCCCGCGCTGCGCAATGCCATCCTGCGCCACCCGAACCTGAAGTTCGTGGTCTGCCATCTGCTGGCCCCCAAGCAGCACATGAAGCAGGAGATGCTGGCCGGACTGGAACAGCTGAAGCTGCCCAACGTCTGGTTCGATCTCGCGGCCCTGTCCCATAACGTGCGGCCGGACACGGTGCCGGATTTTCCGGTGACCCGGGATTTCCTGCATGCCGCCATCGGAGTCGTCGGCACGGACCGGCTGATCTTCGGCACGGACCTGCCCTCCGCCCTGACCCGCAACAGCTACGCCGAGCTGGCCGGCATCGTGATCAATGATCCCGCCTTGAGCGAGGAGCAGAAGGAAATGATCATGTACCACAACGCGGATCATGTCTATTTCCGGCATTGAGGTTGTTTTTTTCCGGCACTTCCCTTGACAGGGGAAGAGCACTGTGATAATCTATTGTCAAAGTCATACAGCGCTTCACAAAAAGCTGTATAATAGGAAAGGGAGATACCATCATGAAAAAGCTGCTCAGCGTTCTGCTGGCCCTCAGCCTGGTCCTGACCATGGCTGCCGTCAGCGCCCTGGCCGACGAGAACATCGGCTTCTCCACCACCGACACCATCACCCTGGTCGTTCCCGGCAAGGCCGGCGGCGGCTCTGACCTGGGCATCCGCTACTACAGCGAGGGCCTGAACCGCATCTATGGCCTGAAGACCACCGTCGTCAACTACGACAGCAACACCATCGGCCATATGACCGTGGCCAACGCCAAGCCCGACGGCCTGACCCTGACCGTGGCCACCTCCGCCCTGAACATCCAGTACATCACCGGCAACTCTGAGGTGAACCCCATGACGGACTTCACCCTGATCGCCTGCCTGCAGGACAACGGCTTCTCCGCGCTGGCCGTGCCCGCCGACGCTCCCTATGATGACTTCCAGGGCTTCGTGGATTACGCGCTGGCTCATCCCGGCGAGCTGAATGCCGGTATGCCCGCTGCCGGCGCCAACACCTTCCTGTTCGGCAAGCTGTGCCAGGTGACCGGCATCGAGCTGAACGCTGTGGAGTGCGCCTCCGAGTCTGACCGTCTGACCAACCTGGCCGGCGGCTTCATCGACATCGGCGTGGTCGGCATCGGCAACGCCCTGCAGTACGAGGAAGCCGGCAAGCTGAAGGTCATCGGCACCGTGGCCGGTGACGGCGCCGTCATCGCCCAGTACACCCAGGCCGAGCTGCCTGACAACTACAAGACGCTGCAGGAGCAGGGCTTCGCGGATTGCTACAACACCGTGATGCACTATCTGCTGGGACCTGCCGGCATGGATGCCGATCAGGTTGCTGCCATGAACGCCGCCATGAAGGCCGTTGTGGAAGATGCCACCGTGAACGCTGGCATCGCCGGCATCGGCAACATCCCCGGCTGGCATGACCTGGAAGAGTCTGCCAAGATCCGCCAGGAAGAGTACGACACCACCGTGGAGATCGCCAAGGCGCTGGGTCTGTACGCCCTGGATGACTGATCCGTCTCCGATCATCTGAATTGAATCCCGGGGCTGTTGTATTCACGACAGCCCCATCTTTTGTAAAACGAGGAAGGGAAACACTATGAAACTGCGTAGAGACACCGTGACCGGTATCGTCGGTCTCGCTACCTGTGCATTCTTCGCCTGGGGCGCGCAGCTCATCAAGATGCCCAAGAAGCTGCTGGAGCCCGGCCCGCGCCTGCTGCCCTATGTGGCCATCGCGCTGGTGGCCATCAGCTCCGTTGCGCTGATCATCAAGGGCATCAAAGAGCGCGACAAGGAGGAGAAGCCCTACTTCCCCAAGGGCGGCGTGCGCAAGATCACCATCAGCTTCCTGATCCTGTGCGCCTACGCGGCCGCGCTGAATTTCTTCGGCTTCCTGCCCAGCACCCCCTTTGCCACCTTCGTGCTCATCTATGATCTGAAGGGGCAGAGCAAGGTGAAGCCCATTCCGGTTGCCATCATTTCCGTGGTGCTGACGGCCGCCCTGTACGCCATGTTCGTGTATGGCTTCCAGGTCAAGCTGCCGGTCGGCGTACTCTTTGAGTAAGGAGGAAGACCGATGTCTGCATATCTTTCCGCGTTGATGGTCTGTCTGCAGCCGATCAACCTGCTGCTGATCTTTGCCATGGTCTGCCTGGGCATCGTGTTCGGTGCCATCCCCGGCCTGTCCGCCACGCTGGGCATTGCCCTGCTTTTGCCGGTCACCTTCGGTCTTTCGACGGAAACGTCCTTCGTGCTGCTGCTCTCCATCTGGATCGGCGGCGTGTCCGGCACCTTCATTTCCGCCGTGCTGATCGGTATCCCCGGCTCCTCCTCCGCCATCGCTACCTGCTTTGACGGCTACCCCATGACCAAGAACGGTCAGGCCGGCAAGGCCCTGGGCATCGGCATGACCGCTTCCTTCCTGGGCACGGTCTTCTCCGTGGCCCTGGCCACCGTGCTGTCCCCCGTCATCGCCGAGTTCGCCCTGCAGCTGGGCCCCTGGGAGTACTTCTCTCTGTGCTTCTGCGCCATCACGCTGATCGCCTCCCTGTCCAAGGGCAACATCTTCAAGGGCATCATGTCCGCCGGTATCGGCCTGATGCTGGGCTGCATCGGCCTGGACCCCATCAACGGTGCCCAGCGCTACACCTTCGGCAATCCGTACCTGACCAGCGGCATCAGCACCGTGGCCCAGATGCTGGGTATGTTCGCCATGTGCCAGATCATCCGTGACTCCGCCAAGGGCGAGGCCAAGATGCCCGAATGCGATGTTTCCAACATGAAGGGCCTGGGCGTGAAGCTCAAGGACATCTTTGAGAACATCAGGACCATCCTCTTCGCCTTTGCCACCGGCTTGTGGATCGGCTTCCTGCCCGGCATGGGCTCCGGCATCTCCAATATGGTGGCCTACGGCTACGCCAAGGGCATCAGCAAGGATCCCGAAAGCTTCGGCAAGGGCAATCCCGCCGGTGTATGGGCCTCCGAGACCGCCAACAACGCCTCCCTGGGCGGCGCCCTGATCCCCATGATGGCCCTGGGCATCCCCGGTGACGGCATCACTGCCATGCTGATCGCCGGCCTGACCATTCACGGTCTGCAGGCCGGTCCTCTGTTCATGACCAGCCAGCCCGATCTGGCCATGCTGATCTTCGCCTGCGTCATGGTGGCCGCCATCGTGACCTTCATCGTGCAGGTCATCAGCAAGCGCTGGTTCCCGTACATCCTCAAGATCCCCTATCACTACCTGTATACCGCCATCCTGATCATCAGCTTCATCGGCGGCTACGGCATCTCCAACACCATGTTCAACATCTACGTGATGCTGGCCCTGTGCCTGCTGGCCATCTTCATGAGCGTGGCCGGCCTGCCCACCTCCCCGCTGGTGCTGGCCTTCATCCTTTCCAGCAAGCTGGAGCGCTACTTCCGCCAGGGCATCAGCTACGACCACGGCAGCTATGCCAAGTTCTTCACCCGTCCCCTGTCCCTGGTGCTGCTGCTGGTCTCCGTCTTCTGCGTGGCCTGGCCCTTTATCTCGGACCATCTGAAGGCCAAGCGCGTGGCCAAGGCCGCCGCTGCCGCCCAGGCGGCTCAGGCGGAGCAGAAAGAGCCCGCCCAGGAAGTCAACGACGACTGATCCCCTCAAACTCCCTTTGCGCCGCGGATCCGGCAGTGCCCCCTGCGGGTGTGCCGGGTCCGCGCGTGCTGTTGCTTTTGGACAAACACAAGGAAGGAGCCGGCTCATGGAGAAGGAGACGCTGCGGAAAGCCATTCTGGACCGGATCGCCCTGCCGGAGATCCCCGAAGTGAAGGTATCCGCCCCGGAGGCCGGGATCGTGCCGGACAGTGACGCGCTGCAGACGGAAGCCCTGCAGCAGGCGATGGATGCCCTGTCCCAAAAGGGCGGCGGACGGCTGATCCTGCCCGCGGGCACCTATCATACCGGCGCGCTGCGTATGCGGAGCCATGTGGCGCTGCACCTGGAAAAGGGCGCCCGGCTGTGCTTTACCCCGGAGGCGCCGGAGAAGAACTACCCGGTGGTCTATTCCCACTGGGAGGCCAGCCCCTGCATGAACTACAGTGCCCTGCTCTACGCCTGTGACGCCGAGGATATCGCGGTGACGGGCGAGGGCGTGCTGGACGGCGGAGCCACCATGGAGACCTGGTGGCGCTGGCACCATCAGGTGGAGAACGCCTGGTCGGAGGACCTGCCGGACCTGCAGCAGCCCGACCGCAAGGCCCTGCGCAAAATGAACATGGACGGGGTGCCGCCGGAGCAGCGCGTCTTCGGACCGGGACATTACCTGCGGCCCAATTTCGTGCAATTCCTTCGCTGCAAAAGGGTGCTGCTGCAGGGTGTGACCTTCACCCGCAGCCCCATGTGGCAGCTGAACCCGGTGTGCTGCAGCTCCGTCACCGTGGACGGCGTCACGCTGCAATCCCACGGCATGAACAACGACGGCTGCGACCCGGAAAGCTGCGACGGCGTGTGGATCAAGCACTGCCGCTTCGATACCGGCGATGACTGCATCAGCCTGAAGTCCGGCCGGGACCGGGACGGCAAGACCGCCAACATCCCCTGTCAGAACGTGCTCATTGAGCATAACGATTTCGCGGACGGCCACGGCGGCGTGGCTTTGGGCAGCGAAATGAGCGGCGGCGTACGCAGGGTGCTGGCCTGCGACAACCATTTCTCCAGCCCCAACCTGACCTACGCCCTGCGCCTGAAGACCAACGCCCGGCGCGGCGGCTTCATTGAGGATGTGATGCTCTGCGACAGCGTGATGGACCATGTCCACGGCGCGGCTGTGCACGGCACCATGCTCTATGAGGACGGCCGGAACGGGGACGACCTGCCCCATTTCCGCAATATCACCGTGGAAAACATCACGGCCCACGGCGGCGATTACGGCGTTTTCCTGGAGGCCTTTGACGAGGTGCCCATCACCGGCCTGGTGCTGCGGAACCTGACCATCGACGGCGTCGACCGGGAGATGCGCAGCATGAACTGGGCGCCCGACGCGGTGGTGGAGAACGTGACCATCAACGGCAAGCGCTACCCCCGGCCCGGCAAGGTGCGCATCCTCGGGGTGCCCGCCGCGGGCGCGGAGCTCCGGGCCACCGCGGAGCAGCAGGGCGGCACCGCTGCGCTCAGCTACCTCTGGGAGGTCTCCCCGGACGGCACAGGCTGGCGGGAAGCCGGTACCGGCGAGACGCTGCGCGTGCCCCCATGTCATTGGGTGCGGGTCACCGCCTGCGGTGCGGGGGATACCCGGGAAAGCAGCATCCCCTACCGGGTGCTGACCAAAGCCGAAGCCCGGGACACGATGACGGCCCGGCTGCTGTGCCGCGGCCTGCGGTGTGAGATCGAGCTCCCGGACTTCCCCATCACGCGTTACCACCTGGCCCAGCTGCTGCTGCCCCTGATGGATACCACGAAGGCCCCCGCGGTCTTCCGGGACGAGACCGACCGGGCCTGCGGGCTGGCGGTGGCCAACGGCTTCCTGAAGGAGACGCTCCCCGGCTATTTCAACCCGGACGCCGGCGTCACGCGGCAGGAGATGGCCACCGTGGCCATGCAGGCCTGCGGCATCAACTACCGCAACGCCTCCTCCACCATGCCCGTCTGCCGGGATGTGAAGGAGGTCCCGTCCAATTACGGCACCAACATCGCCCGGGCCCTGTACTTCGGCTTCATGACGCTGGAGGATGGCTGCTTCCATCCGAAAAAGGAGGTCTCCTCCGCGGAGGCCTGCGCCATCCTGGAGCGCGTGGCGGATTTCGCCGGGCTTTAATCAGACAAGGAGGAATGTGACCTCATGTGGATGCAGTATTTTGAGCAGTTCCTGGACCGGCAGTTTGTGCGTTTTCTGAATGAAAAGCCCTGGAACTACAAGGATGACCTGTGTGTGATCGGCGGACACGATCTGGCCCTGGCCACCGGTGACGCGGTCTGGGACAGCTACGCCCGGCGCTACGCGGAGCACCTGATGGACGCCGAGGGCAACATTCAGAACTGGAAGGCCACCGAGAGCAACATCGACAAGGTCAGCTTCGGCAAGTCCCTGATGATCCTCCGGGATCTGACCGGAGACGAACGGTACGCCGAGGCTGTGCGGCGGGTCTATGCCACGCTGGCACCCTATCCCCGCACCGTGACCGGCAACTTCTGGCACAAGAGCATCTATCCCAACCAGGTGTGGCTGGACGGCCTGTACATGGGCATGCCCTTCTATGCCCGGGTGCTGGACGAGACCGGCGCCGACGGCTGGGACGATATCCTGGACCAGTTCCAATCGGCCCACAAGCTCCTGTGGGATGAGCGGCTGGGCCTGTACATGCACGCCTGCGACTGCAGCAGGGAAGCCGAGTGGGCCGATCCCGTCACGGGCCGGAGCCCCTCCGTGTGGCTGCGCGCCGAGGGCTGGTTCCTGATGGCCCTGTGCGACACCTATGAGCTGGCCGTGAAGCATACCACCCGGGCGCCGGAGCTGTCCGCGCTGCTGAAGAACGCCCTGGACGGCATTCTGAAGTATCAGGTGCCGGAGACGAAGATGCTGCTGCAGGTGGTGGACCGCGCCGATGTGCCCGGCAACTACTCCGAGACCTCCGGCTCCGCCATGGTGGCCTATGCCCTGATGAAGGGCGCCCGCCTGGGCATGCTCCCCGCCGCCTATGGGGACCGGGGCAGTGAGCTGCTGGACGGCATCCGGGACACCTACCTGCGCCGGGAAGCCGACGGCATCCACCTGTACGGCATCTGCGCCAGCGCCGGCCTGGGACCGGGGCCAGATCACCGCACGGACCGCACCGGCACCGTAGCCTACTATCTGAGTGAAAAGCAGATGACGGACAACCAGCACGGTGCCGCCGCCTGCATGATGGCCGTCAGCGAACAGCTGCTGCGCCGATAAAGGGAGGAGAACCGATCATGTCTACACCCCTTGTGATCAAGGTCAAGGACCAGGACAATGTGGCCATCGCCATCCATGACATTGCCGGCGGCACCGAGGTGCTGCCCGGTGTGGTCACCCTGCAGGATATCCCCCAGGCCCACAAGATCGCCCTGACGGATATCGCCAAGGATGCCCCCATCATCCGCTACGGCGTGGTGCTGGGCTACGCCAAGGATCCCATCGCCCGCGGCAGCTGGATCAATGAGCACATGCTGCACCTGCCCAAGAGCCCGGACCTGGACAACATGCCCTACGGCCTGAACATCGTGCCCATGGAGCAGCTGCCCATGCCCACCCGCACCACCTGGATGGGCTACCGCAACGCCACCGGCCCCGCCGGCACCAAAAACCTGCTGGGCATCGTGACCACCGTGCAGTGCGCCGCCGGTGTGGTGAATGTGCTGGTGGAGCGCATCAAGCGCGAGCTGCTGCACAAGTATCCCAACGTGGACGGCGTGGTGGCCATCAACCACCCCTACGGCTGCGGCGTGGCCATCAAGGCCCGGGAGGCCCATATCCCGATCCGCGCTGTGACCAATCTCATCCGCCATCCCAACTTCGGCGGGGAGCTGATGGTGGTGGGCCTGGGCTGCGAGAAGCTGACCTATGATATGGTGCTGCCCAAGGAGGACATCACCCCGGAGAACACCCTGACCCTGCAGGACTATGCCGGCAAGGAGGCCATGATGGACGCCCTGATGGCCATGGCCGAGCGCAAGCTGGAGCGCCTGAACCGCCGTCACCGCGAGGAGCTGCCCCTGAGCGAGCTGCTGGTAGGCATGCAGTGCGGCGGCAGCGATGCCTTCTCCGGTCTGACCGCCAACCCCAGCGCGGGCTACGCGGCGGATATGCTGGTGCGCGGCGGCGCTACCGTCATGTTCAGTGAGGTGACCGAGGTCCGCGACGGCGTGCATCTGCTGGCGGAGCGCTGCCGGGATGCCGCCACCCGCGACAAGCTGGCCGCGGAGATGCGCTGGTACGACAAGTATCTGGAGGACGGCGGCGTGGACCGCGACGCCAACCCCACCCCCGGCAACAAGAAGGGCGGCCTGGCCAACATCGTGGAAAAGGCCATGGGCTCCATCGCCAAGTCCGGCACCGCGCCCATCGAGGAGGTGCTGTCCCCCGCCGAAAAGCCCACGAAGCACGGTCTGATCTATGCCGCCACCCCGGCCAGCGATATCGTCTGCGGCCCCTGCCAGCTGGCCAGCGGCATCGGTCTGCAGGTGTTCATGACCGGCCGCGGCACCCCCTACGGCCTGGCAGCGGCTCCCGTCATCAAGGTCTGCTCCCGCAATGAGATGAAGCAGCACTGGTTCGACCTGATCGACGTGAACGCCGGCCCCATCGCCACCGGTGAGAAGACCATCGCCGAGGTGGGCACCGAGCTGTTGGAGCTGATCCTGGCGGTGGCCAGCGGCGAAAAGGAGCCCTACTCCGATCAGTACGGCTTCCACAACGACATCTGCATCTTCAATCCGGCGCCCATCACCTGATCCCTTCCACCCCATGATCCGCGGGTCATGGGGTGTTTTTTGCGCGAACGGAAACAATAAAAGGCTGTGCGTTTCAGTCTGTTGCAATTTGTGGCAGAGCGTGCTATGATGGGACAGACAACAACGCCGGAAGGAAGGTCCATCCATGAGCAAGCTGCTGGTCGTCGCCCCGAATACCGATCTGTACAAGCACGCCACCGAGATCGTGCAGGAGGCGTTTCTGCAGGTCTCCGTGATCCAGGCGACCTCCGAAAACGTGCTCTCCCTGGTGGAGAACGAGTTTGCCGGGGATACCGGCGTCATCGTGGCCCGCGGGCACCAGGCGCAGATCCTGCGCTCCGGCCAGAAGCTGCCGGTGGTGGACATCGTACTCTCCGGTCAGGACATGGCCCTGCTGATGGACCGCGCCCGGAAGCAGCTGTCCCACAGCCATCCGAAGCTGGCCTTTGTGGGCTTCCGCTACATGTTCTCCAACTGCGAGCTGCTGGCGCAGATCCTGGAGGTGGATGCCTGCATCTATTACGCCTCCTCCGGCCGGGAGGTGCCGCAGGTGGTCAGCCAGGCCATCGAGGAGGGCGCGGAGCTGATCATCGGCGGAGAGATGGCCTGCCGGGCCGCGGCCAGGCACGGTCTGCCCTACCTGTTCATGGACTCCATGAAGGAAAGCCTGCGCAGCGCCATCCGTACCGCCCTGCACATGATGGAGGCCCTGCGCATCGAGCAGCGGCGGGCCGCGGAATTCTCCACCTTCCTGGACTACTCCTTTGACTCCATCCTCCGTCTGGACAAGGACGGCCGGATCGTTTCCGCCAACTACCTGGCCCAGAAGGTGCTGGGCAGCGATCCCGAGCATTTGCTGGGCACGCCCTTCTTCGACCGGCCGGAGGTTTCCGTCTCCTCCGCCCTGAAGGAAGCGCTGGCCGCCCACCGCTCCCTGTATTCCACGGTGCTGCGCATCGGCCATGAATCCTACATCGCCAACTGCGCCTCCTTTGATTTTGAGGGCACCCACGACGGCTACCTGATCTCCCTGCAGGCCTTCGGTCTGATCGACGATCTGGAGCAGAAGATCCAGCACGAGCGCCGCCGTCAGGGCTATATCGCCCATACCACCTTCGATGCCTACCCGCCCCATTCCCAGGTCCTGGGCCGCGTTTTCGACAACGCCCGGCAGTATGCCCAATACGATATGCCCATCCTGCTCACCGGTGCTTCCGGTCTGCCGAAAAAGGATCTGGCAGAGTGCATCCACAACGACAGCTTCCACCGGGAGGCGCCCTTCGTCCATGTGGAGGTCAGCGCGCTGGATCCGGCCATCCAGAACGAGTACCTTTTCGGTGCGGGCGGACAGGTGGTGCTGGCGGAGAAGGGCACCCTCTTCCTGATGGATGTGCATCTGCTGGCGCCGGAATGCCAGCGGCAGCTGCTGAGCCTGCTGCGCACCGGCCGGTACCTGCGCCCGGGCAGCAACGCTTCCGTGTCCGCCTCTGTGCGCATCCTCTGCTCCACCTATCTGGACCTTTCCGAGCTGGTGGCGCAGGAGAAGTTCCTGGGGCCGCTGGCCTATACACTGGAGGGCTTCACCCTGCGGCTCCCCTCCCTGGCAGATGTGCCGGAGGAGATCCTGCCCATGGCGCAGCGCCTGCTGGATCAGGCCGGGGAGACCTACCACAAGCACATCACCTTCTCCCAGGACGCGGCCCGGCTGCTGGTCAGCTACCCCTGGCCCGGCAACGTGCGGGAGCTGGAAAACGTCTGCCGCAAGGCCATCATCCTGTCCCCCAGCCGCATCGTGGACGCCGCCTTCCTGGAAAGCCGCGTGTTTGCGGAGCCGGTACCGAAGGCCGCCCAGCCGCCCATCGTGACCGTCAGCGAAGAGGAGCGCGCCCTGCGGGAGGCCCTGCGCCAAGCCCGGGGCAGCCGGGAGGAGGCCGCCGCGCTGCTGGGCGTCAGCCGGTCCACCCTGTGGCGCAGGATGAAGAAATACGGCCTGCAGGCATGACGAAACGCCGGAAACCGGTTTACAATCGTCCGCAATTGTGGTATGTTTTTCTTATCAGCGCCGGAAGGAAGGAGGGGATCCGCCATGGCAGGCAGGGCAAAGCGCCCGATGGAGCAGGTGTACAACGACCACTTCGCCTACGTGTACAACATGGTCTACATGCATGTGCTCAGCCGGGAGCTGGCGGAGGACCTGACCGAAGAGATCTTCCTTAAGGCGCTCTCCGCCTACGGGCAGTATGATCCCGACCGGGCCGGGGAGCGCACCTGGCTGACCGCCATCACCAACCATTCGCTGATCGACCACTACCGCGCCGCCGCCGCCAACCGGGCGGATCCCACCGAGGATGAGGTGCTGGCCGCCATCCCCTGCGAGGACCGGGACCTGGAGAAGGTCTGCAATACCGCCAATGACGCCGTGCGCCTCCTGTTTTCCGCGCTGGAGCCTCAGGAGCGCCATCTGCTGGAGATGCGCTACCTGGCGGACATGAAGAACCCGGAGATCGGCAAGGTGCTGGGCATCAACGCCAAGGCCGTCAGCGAGCGGCTGCGGCGCCTGACCGAAAAGTGCCGGCGGATCGCGGAGGAAAAAGGCCTGCGGGAATGGCTGTGAGCGTGGATTTCCGTCCCGGCCGTCGTATGTTGAAGTGTCCTGTATTTTACAGAAGGAGAAAGGACAGCAAAGCATGGAGCTTTTGAAGAAGGCGGATTTTTCCGCGGAAACGGATCTGAAGGAGCGGCTGTATCAGAAGCTGTTCGCCGCGCCCCGGGGACGAAGGGCCCTGAGCGATGAGGAGGTGGCGACGCTTTATGCCGCCGGAGATCCCCACGCGGCCCCCGAACCGGAACCAAAGAAAAAGCAGCCTTGCCCGTGAAACCATGGGCAAGGCTGTTTTGTTACGGCGCCACCGGCAATTCGACCCGCAGGGTAGCGTTGTTCACCGTGTAGCTGTAATTGTAATACTCCTTGGCGGCCTCCGGATCCTCCGCGTCCGCGCTTTCATCCAGCAGGGCGTTGGTCCAGGGATCCCAGGTGTAGAGCACCAGCTTCAGGGTGTGTCCCGGCTGGACCGTGTATACCGTGGGCATCATGTAGAAGGTGTAGCTGTATTCCTGTCCTGCCACCAGCTGTGTGACCTCGGTATAGGTACTGGACGGCTCCCGGCTGTCCGTGCAGGCCAGATCCGTCCAGCCGTACGTCAGCACCTTGGAGGGGGTGGCGCACTGCACATACTGATACACAAAGCCCGGATCCAGCCCGCCGCCCATCTCATAATAGCCGATATCGTCCGCGGGCAGGGTGTTGTCCAGCTCCGGCAGCGTCATATAAGCCTCAAAGGTCGTTTCGCCGTCGATGGTATCCACCAGCGCCGCGCTGATCATCAGGCCCTCAAAACTTTCCTTGGTCGTGGAGGCAAAGAAGCTGACCGTGGGCACGCCGTAAATGACAGTCCCTTCCGGCACGTCCAGATCGTACACCGCCGCGTTGGCCTCCGGCAGCTGCAGGATCAGCACGTCCTGGAGGGTCTCCTGCTCCTCGTCCATCACATACGCGTTCACAAAGTCCATGAAGCCTTCGGTGGTGATCTCCGTGGTCTCGTCCTCATACAGGACGGGGACCTCCTCATAGGTGAAATCCCGCCAGGCGTCATAGGAAGCGTAGGTGCCGTCCACATTGCTCTGGGCCATCACCGCAGGCAGCGCCTCGATGCCGTTCTCAACGCCGTAAAGATAATGACACAGCCACTCGTTGACGATCTCCTCCCAGAGCTCCCCGTTCAGCAGCTGCCCGGAAAAATTGTTGTGACCGTCCTGATGCAGCACCAGGGAGCACTTCTGCCCGGCCTTTTCAAACGCCCGGACCATCAGATCCGCCTGCCGGGAGGTCACGTTGAAGTCATTGAGCCCCTGCACCACCAGGGCGGAGCAGCGGATCTCCTCATAATCGTCGGAATAGTCCAGGGCCGCCCAGATCGGGGCGTATTTGCCGTTGGTCTCCGCCTCATCCATGGCCACCGTGTACAGCCAGGAGCCGTACCGCGCGTTGTAGACCAGCTCGCCGTTGGCGATCAGGGCCGCGCCGCCGTTGAAGGCCGCCAGGGAGTCCGCGTAATTCACACTGAAGTGCTTGGCCACGCCCTGGGCATTGGTGTAATCATACCAGCTGGCAATACCGGCATAGGGGATGATGGTCTCCAGGCCCTCCACGCCGGTGGTGGCCAGCTCATAGGCCATGGTGCCGCCGTAGGAAATGCCCGTCGCGGCCACCCTGCCGTTGGACCAGTCCGCCCGGATCTCCGTGGTCCCGGTCCGGTCCGTATAGGCCACCCGGTTGCCCGCGAGCCACTCCACCACGCACCGGTGGGCGTCCCGCTCCAGGTCAAAGCCGCAGAGCTCATAGCCCTCCGAGCCCAGGGTGCCGATGCCGCCCGCCTCCGCGACCGCAAAGCCGCGGATCAGGTAGTAATCATACATCTGCCCGTAGCCGTAGCCGGGATTGTCGCTCTCCGGCACCGTATAGTTCCACTCGGAGGCGTCCTGCGACAGGGCATGCTCCAGCGTGGAGACCTCCCCCGTCACGGTGCGCTTGCTTCCCGGCTCGTACAGCTCCTCATAATCGAAGGTCTCCTCGTTGTAGAAGGCCTCGGTGTAGGTCTCTGGATAGGTGAAGGTGCCGGGAGCGTAGGGAGTGGGATCGTAGATCACCGCCGCCTGATAGCTGCCCTCCACCGCCGCCCGGGGCACCTGCAGGAACACCTTGACCAGATCGGCCATGCCGTCCCCGTCGGTATCATGGTCCGTTTCCACATACACGGTGAAGCGCAGGATGTCGCTGGCCGCGTTGTCATAGGCCTCGTCCCGGTAATCGGACCAGGTCAGCATGGGCTGGGCCATCCCCCGGTCGATCACCAAGGTTCCGGCGTACTCCGTCGTTTCCGCCGGGGAAGCGGCCGCGCAGAGGATCAGCAGCACGGCGCACAGGAGTGCGGTCAGGCACTTTATATGCTTCATGATGAAACTCCTTGCGATGTGGGGGAACGTTTACAGCTTCCGGCCGATGGTCACGATGTTCATGCCGTCCCTGCGCTCATAGGTAAACAGATCCATGCTCTTCTTGACCATATAGATGCCCAGGCCGCCGATCCTGCGCTCCTCCGCGGACAGGGTCACGTCCGGGTCCTCCCGGTCCAGCGGATTGAAGGGTACGCCCCAGTCGATCAGCACCAGCCGCACCATGTCGTTTTCCTTGTCCAGCTCCACACGGACCACCGCTTCGCCGTTGCCGGGCGCGTAGGCATAGGAGGCAATGTTCACATACAGCTCCTCCAATGCGACCATCAGCTGCATCGTGGTCCGGGGAGAGCATTCGTACTGCTCCAGCTTCCCCTCCACAAAGGCGTTCACCTCGTCCAGGCTCTCACAGGTCGCGGTCAGACGCATTTCATTCATGACGCTCTTCTTGCCCCCCGGTCCATAATAATCGAAGCCAAGCATGGTAATATCATCAAACTGCGGGGCGGTGCCGACAAACTGGTTGATGTCCTCCGCCAGCGCCCGCAGGAGCTCGTCCAGGGGCTTGTCCCGATGCCGGTTCAGCGCCTCCAGCATGCGGCCCGTGCCGTACAGCTCATCCTGCGCGTTGGTCGCTTCCGGCACGCCGTCCGTATAGACGAACAGCGTATCGCCGGGGAACAGCTCAAACTCATGCTCACGGAAGCGGATGCCCTCCATGGTCGCCACAGCGGGAGAATGGCGGTACTTGATCAGCTCGAAGCTGCCGTCGGCCCGGCGCACCACGGGATCCTCATGGCCCGCGTTGGCCGCGACGCCCTTGCCGGTGGAGAGCGACAGGATGCCGATCCACACCGTGACGAACAGCTGCGCCTGGTTGCCCTCACACAGCATATTGTTGACATCCGCCAGGATCTCCGAGGGACTGCCGCCGCTTTGCGCCCGGTTCTTGATCAGCGTCTTCGCGATCACCATGAACAGCGCGGCCGGCACGCCCTTGCCGGAAACATCCGCCATCACCATGGCCAGATGATCGTCATCCACCAGGAAGAAATCATAGAAGTCGCCGCCGACCTCCTTGGCCGGGTCCATGGTGGCATAAATATCGAACTCATGCCGGTTGGGGAAGGCCGGGAAGATGCTGGGCAGCATGTCCGCCTGGATCTGGGTCGCGACATGCAGCTCCGCGCCCACGCGTTCCTTCCCGGCGGTGATCTCCGTGATGTTCCGGATGTAGTCGTTGATCTCCGTCTCCATCTTCTGCATGGCGTCGAACAGCTGACCGATCTCGTCCTTCTGTTTGATTTTGATCGTATCGAACACGTTCTGGTTCGACGCGTCGCGGTTGGACACGAAGTCGGCGGCCGTCCGGGCGATCAGCTGGACCGGGCTGATCATAAAGCGGTTGACCAGGAAAAGGATGAAGGGCATCAGCACCAGTGTCACGATCACCATCACGATGCCGATGTTGAACAGGAACTGATAACCGGTCTCCTTTACGCTCTGCATGGAAATATCCGCGTAGGCATGGGCCACGATGCTGCCGTCCGAGGAACGGATGAGCGAGGTGGCGGTACACAGCCAGCCGTATTCCGGATAGTTGGTGATGTAGGCCGGAATATCGTAATCGCCCTTCCGGATCTTTTCCAGATTGGCTTCCTCGATATACTCGATGTAGCCCACCGGCGTCGGCTCTCCGTCGACGGAGCCGTCCATCAGGTAAATGACCGTGCCGTTGTCCACATCCCACAGGTTGATGTACATATAAAGCACATCGTTCACCGAGGCCAGCTCCTGCAGGCTGCTTTCCATGGTTCGGTAGCCGGGCATCTCATAGACCTCTTCATACAGGGCCAGATAGGCCTCCAGCTCCTCCTCCGACAGCTCCTCCATGTTGGGCACGCCGTGCTCCGCGGCATAGGCCTGATAGATCTCCATCACGCGCTTGCCGAAAACATCCAGCTGGTCGCCGTCCACCATGACCGCTTCCGTTCGGGTCAGGTTGATCGTCGTATTTTTGTATTCGTTGTCCGTCGTCAGCTCGAAAACACGGTAGCTTCCGTACACCGCGACAGCGGACAGAACGATGGCCAGGAGCATGATCAGGCTGAAGGCCTTGGCTCGAATGGATCTTTTCATGGCTGATCCTCCTTTAGACCCGGATGACAAGTGAATTGAAGCCCTGATACTGGCGATAGAAGAAGGATTTCACCTTTTTGCGGATCATCTGGATGCCGATGGCGGAGATGTCCATCTCTTCATCCGCGGCGTTCATGCGCTTTTCCTCCAGCGCAAACGGATTGAACTGCACCGCGTTGTCCCGGATATGGAACTCGAACTCACCGTTCTCATCCGCAATGAGCGTCAGCTGGATATAGCCGTCCCGCGTATGGGGGAAGCCCTCGCGCACGATGGCGGAGCAGACCTCCTCGGCCACCAGGTTGACCACCATCTGCTGCTTCATGCTGCAGTCCCAGCGCTCGCAGAAGGCTTCGATATCCTGCATCAGCGCCGGCAGCTCCTCGATGCTGCTGTGCATCACCGCGCGGTAAATGCGGTTCTCCTCCGCCTGCTCCGCCGTGTCATGCCGCTTCCGCACGCGGCAGACCACCGCGTAGATCAGCAGGCTGGCCCATTCCGTCGCCGGGAAGAACCACCAGATCGCCGCGCTGCCGCCCAGAGCGCACAGCACGATGAGCGGGAACAGCACCGCGCCCTTGCGCAGGACCGTCAGCAGCGCCGCCTGCTTCTCATTGCCGCGGGCCTGCTCATAGCCCTCCAGCACGATGGCCACCGCGCTGAACAGGGCACCGGTGCAATAGATCCGCAGGGCCCGTGTGCCGATCTCCAGGCTTTCCGCCGCGGTCACGCCGAAGAGCAGGCAGATCCAGTCCGGACGGATGGCCACCACTGCCAGCAGCACGGACACCGCCAGGAAGGTCAGGACCATCCCGGTCTGCAGCGCGTTCCGCATGCCGACCTTGTTCTTTTCGCCATACAGCGTGCTCACGATGGGCTGCAGGGCATTGACCGTTCCTTCACTCAGATACGCCACCACATAGGAGGTGTTCTGCAGCACATCGAACACGGCCACGCCGTTTTCTCCCGCCATGCCCAGCAGCAGACGGTTGACCAGCATGAAAAAGAAGAACTGCCCGATATACTGCACCGAGGTGGAAAAGCCGGTCCTGAAGCAGACCCACACTTCCCCGAAGTCGATCCGGGCCGGCCGGACGCGCAGCATGTTCCGCTTTTTGCCAAACAAGCCCGGCAGATACAGCACGATCGTCAGCATCTGTCCGAACAGCGTGGAGAGCGCCGCGCCCGCCACGCCCATGTCCAGCACCAGCACCAGCAGCACGTTCAGGCAGACGTCCGTCACATTGCCCGCGATGAACGCCGTGGCCGCCAGCTTTTCCTTGCCGTCCGCCACCAGATAATAGTTGAGCACATAGTCCATCACAAAGAAGGGGATGCTGACCATGATCAGCCGGGCGTAGGTCAGGGCGCGCTCATACACCAGCGGCTCCTCCGGCGAAGCGCCCAGCAGCTGGATGACCTGCGGCCCGAAGACCTCCAGCACCAGCGCGATGCCCGCCGCGATGGCCGCGCCGCCGAAGAACAGGTGATTGAAATTCCGGTTGGCCTCCTCCGGCTTGCCCTCCGCCAGCAGCTTCGAATAACGGATGGAGCCGCCGGTGCCCAGGCCGTAGATCAGCACATTGATGATCATATACAGCGGCAGGCAGATGCTGACCGCCGTCAGGCCGCTCTCACCCATCTTCTGGCCGATGACCAGGGCGTCCGCGATATCGCCGATCGACAGACCGATCGCGGACAGGATCGCCGGCACCCACAGGCGACGGACCATTTTTTGAGAAAAGGGGTCATGTGCTTGCGCCTTGTTCATCGTGCACCGCCATCCACATCGTGTTCATTTTTTCGGGGATCATTTGCTTTTTCATGGTACGCAGGCCTTCGATCTCCAGGTCATCCTCCAGGTTGACCCATTTGACGTTTTCCGGCAGCATGCGCATCCATTCTCTCCGCATATAATAGCCCAGGTACGGATCCTTCACGCATTCCTTGGCCAGGAACAGATCGCAGGTATCCTCATTGAGCATAAAGCCCGCCGCCACGCCGAAGGGCTCCCCGTTCACCCGCATCAGGATGCCGGTGATGCCCAGCTCCTTCTGCTTCAGCAGCGGCTCCGTGTCCTCCTCGTCGCCATACATTTTCAGCGAGCCCTCCGCGTGCCGGTTGCCCCTCCACGCGTGGATGATCCGCAGCGCCGCTTCGGTATTGTCCTCATTCAGCCGCTCGGTCACGATCCCGTAATCGCGCTCCGCGTGCTTCACCTTGCCGCGCAGCTTCTCATAGCGCTTGCCGGACAGGGCTTCATGGCCCGCCCGGCTCACCACATACTCGCTGTCGCCGGGCGTTTCCTCCACGCGGAACCGTCCGGGGAAGCGCTCCGTCAGCCACCGCACATCCGCTTCCCGCAGATAGCACAGCGAAAAATCCGGCTCCTCCAGGTGGCCGGAAATGAAGCGGAAGGCCGCCTCCCGGTCACCGCAGGGAAAAAGCCAGGTATTCTCCCCCTTGGCCTTATAGCGCAGGGAAAACAGGTCCTCCTCCAGATGGAGCGACCCCCCGACGAAACGTCGCCAGATATACAGCGTATTGAAAGCATGCGAGGAGGTGCAGTGGCCGAAGCGCCGCCTGATCGATTCGATCCGCGCGGCATGCTCCAGCGCTATCCCAACCTCTGAATCGGCGGAAATCATGCGATTCCCCTCCATCCTTTCCGCAGGATCACTCAATGTTCAGGATATCCACAAAGCCCGTTACATCAAAGATCTCCATCAGATCCGCGTTGCTGTTGCGGATGACCATCTTGCCGTGCTTGGCGTTCATGGCCTTCTGCGCCATCAGCAGCACGCGCAGGCCGGCGGAGGAAACATAGTTCAGGGCCGCCATGTCAAAGATCAAAGAGGTCACCCCGCCCAGGATCTCATTCAGTTCCTTCTCCAGCGCAGGAGAGGAATTGGTGTCCAGACGGCCCTCCAGCGCCAGCGTCATTTCGGTCCCCTGAGCGGTCTTATTGATCTGCATAACAAACATCCTCCTGTTTTTTCATACGCAGCCGTTTTGATCGTGCCCGGCTACGTCAGTACATCATATTATAACATGCCGCTTTTTTAAATTCAATATTCTGTGTAACATTGTGCAAAAAAATTTGTAACCCCCCAGGTAAAATTCCGAAACCGGTTTACATTTTCCCGCGATTATGCTATATTCATTCTAAAGTCACAGCGTTTCCGGGCCGCCGGACCGGCCGGTATGCATCGTGGATTTTCCGGTTTTCCATCGTATATATTCACAGAACACCAGGGAGGGATGATATCGTATGAAGACATTGAAGCAAGCTGATTCTTCCAGGGAAGCCCAGCTGAAGCAGCAGCTGCCGGCAGACGCCGACGAAAAGTCGGGCCGGGTCCCGCTGCGCGATGAGGATGTCGCGGAGCTGTTTGGAGCCGGCGGGGCGCCGATGCCCGCCGAGTCCGCCTTCAAAAAGAAGGAGTCAAGAACAAAGAAATAACCGAAAAACAGCCTTGCCCAATTCCAACGGGCAAGGCTGTTTTTTATATCATTCGGGCGTCACCATCTGCCGGCGCACCAGGTCGGCAAAGTAACCGTTTTTGGCGATCAGTTCTTCATAGGTGCCGTCCTCCGCCACCACGCCGTCCTTCAGGAACAGGATGCGGTCGCACTGGCGGATGGTGGACAGGCGGTGCGCGATGACCAGGCGGGTGCAGCGCATCTTGTCCATGGCCTCCGAAACGTGCTTCTGGGTGATGTTGTCCAGGGCGCTGGTGGCCTCGTCCAGGAAGAGGATCTTCGGCTTGGGCGCCACCGCGCGGGCGATCATCAGCCGCTGCCGCTGTCCGCCGGAGATGCCGCCGCCGCCCTCCTGGATGATGGTCTGCATCCCCATGGGCATGGCCCGGATATCATCGGCGATGCCGGCGATCTCCGCGGCGTTCCAGGCGTCCTCCAGCGTCAGCCAGGGGGCGGAGATGGTGATGTTGGAGAAGATATCGCCCCAGATGAGCTTGCCGCTCTGCATCACCACGCCGATCTTGCGGCGCAGCGACTTCAGATCCAGGCTGTCGATGTTCTTCCGGTCATAGTAGACCGCGCCCTTCTGCGGCTTCTCAAAGCCCAGCAGGATGCGCATCAGCGTGGACTTGCCACAGCCGCTCTCGCCCACGATGGCCACATACTGCCCCGCGCGGATATGGAAGGAGACATCCTTCAGGATCTGCCGTTCCGAGCCCACATCATATTTGAAGGACAGATGGCTGACCTCGATGGAGCCGGACAGGCGGGTCACCACTTCCTTGTCCTCCGCCATTTCCGGCTGCGCGTCCATCAGCGGCTTCACGATCTCCAGCACCGGGCGGATGTTGGCCACGATCTGCGCGATGCCCACCAGCGAGGCAAACGCGGTGGAAATGTAGCCGTACGCCACCAGAAAGCTGTTGTAGTCCGCCACGGTGATATGCGTCTCCACCGCCTTGTAATACAGCACGATGGTACCGATGATGCCGATGGCGCCGGTGATGACATCCCCCAGCAGCACGATGGCGGGCGGGGAATAGGTCAGCTGGGCGTGCTGCGCGTACACATTGCCCCAGCGCGCAAAGGCCCTTTTCTCGGCACCGCAGGTGCGGATCTTCTGCATACCGGTGATGATGGAATACAGCATGCCGCTTTCCTTGGCGGAGATCTTCATCTCCCGGCCGGTGATCTTTGTGGAGACCAGCACGGAGATCATGCCCCAGATGAGCGTGGCCAGCAGGATGATCAGCGACGGCCCCACCAGCGCGGGAGAGTACTGGAAGATCTGCGTGATATACACCAGCGAGAACACGCCCGTGATGCCCATGGAGAAGACCGACGACACCAGCGCGTCGCACAGGGAGTTCAGGTAGGACACGTGCTGGCTCAGCTCGCCGGAGGTATAGCTGCGGAAGAACGCGGTGGGCATGGAGAACAGGCGCATCATGGAGGCCGCCTCCATGTTCATGCTCAGCTTCATGCCGATGCGGCTCAGCAGCAGCGTTTTGATGCCGCTCACCAGCTGCGTGGCCACCGTCACGCTGGCCATGAACACGATGACCGACACCAGCAGCTGATAGCTTTTGTAGGCCACCACCTGCGAGAAGAGCAGGTTGGTCAGCTTCGGCGTGATCATGCCCAGCAGGGTGATGATCGCCATCGCCGCGAAGTACCAGAAGAAGTCCACAAAGTCCAGGGAGGTGCGCATGTAGTCCACCAGGTCCCGGACGGTGATGGGCCGCAGGGGCAGCGGGCGGTAGAACACCATGGCCTCGTTGTCGATGATGTCCGCGTTCTTCGCGGTGATGGGCACCATTTTGCCCGTCTCGAAGTCACGGTAGGCATAGCCGCCCAGCTTGCGCGGGATCAGGGCCACCGCCTTGCCGTCCTCCTTGCGCACGGCGAGCATGGCGCCCACCGCGTCCTTGTGCCAGCCCTCGCGCAGCTTGACGGTGCGGCGCATGATGCCGCAGGGCTGCAGCGCGTAATCCAGCTGAGCGTTCAGGTCCTTGATGGATTCCGGCACCTCCCGGGGCTTCAGCCGGTAATATTTGCAGATATCCTCCAGCGCGTCCCGGGCGGCACGGCTCTCGTCCTGCCAGGCCTGCTGGATCTTGCGGCCCACGACCGCACCCACGATATTCAGATACGCTTCGGAGAGGACCTCGTCATCCTTCAGCTTGGCGTACGCGATCTGATCATCAAACCAGCTCATGCAATCCCATCCTTATTCACAGCAAATGAGGGGCTTCGGGTTACTCGCTGCACACCAGGCTGGTGTACAGTCCGTGGTTGGCAAGCAGCTCGGCATGGGTGCCACGCTCCACCACGCGTCCCTTTTCCAGCACCACGATCTCGTCGCAGTCGCGGATGGTGGACAGGCGGTGGGCGATGACGATGCAGGTGATGCCGCGGTCGGTGATGCGCTTCACCACATCATACTCGGTCTTGGCGTCCAGCGCGGAGGTGGCCTCGTCCATGATCAGGATCGTCGGCTCCTGGGCCAGGGCGCGGGCGATCTCCAGGCG